>Ga0302205_10000009_pt1 | contig 155830 bp, 116 predicted proteins | sample II_Fen_E1_3_FD_194582 | JGI IMG/M metagenome (GOLD analysis project Ga0302205, IMG submission 194582) | Peat permafrost microbial communities from Stordalen Mire near Abisko, Sweden - II_Fen_E1_3 | ecosystem: Environmental > Terrestrial > Soil > Wetlands > Permafrost | place: Sweden: Abisko...
TAATGCGTGAGGTAGTCCTATATACTAGCTTTTACGATAGTTCACCTTCATTCCGTGGTTAACTCTTTTTCACTTACAAAGATATTTATTCTTTTTGATTAACTCATTTACAAAACTAAAGGCTTTTCCGCTAAAGGCCGGAAGGGAAAGAGTGAATCCTTTTTCCTTTTTTCCTTGATTGTTGTTACCTATAATAGGTGTACATATAATATAGGTGTCGGTAGCTCAAAGATATTGGCAATTCTATTCCTTTGTTTGAATAAGTGACGTCTATTGTTTGTTTTTTAAGGTTAGCTTGTTCTGTATAATAAAAAATAAAAGGCCCCAATCATATTGCTTGATGCGTATGATTGGGTCTTTGCTATAGATTCACTTTTAGTAATTATGTTCTATACGAGCAACTACCGGATAATGATCTGACGGTAGACGACGTTGATACTTAATTTTCTTGGAAACAGAATCTCTTTTTTGTGTATCGGAGTTCTCTTGAGCAGTAGACCAATAACAATCAGTAAGGACTGCATAATTCTTGACTGTGAAAAATGGCGAAACAAATATATGATCTATGCGACTGTCTGTCTTCATTTCTGCATTAAAATCATTAAACGTACCATTTTCAGCAAAACGATGTTTTGCATATACGTATGTATCTTTTAATATTCCGGAATTAGTGAAAATCATATAGATTTCATCATTTTGATCTACATTGAAATCACCTGTTAAAATGGTAGATTCCTTTTTACACATATCACGAATTTTACTCACTACCATTTTGGCGGACTCACTGCGAGCCACAACACCTGCGTTATCCATATGAAGATTAAAATACCAAAAACGCCATTTAGTTTGGCTATCTTCAAAATGTCCCCACGTACAAATACGAATACAACCGGCATCCCATCCTTTATTAGGGTAAGTAGTATTTGAAGATAGCCAGAAATGACCGGAATTCAATAGTTTGAATTTTGCTGTTTTATAAAAGATAGGTGAATATTCTCCTTTTTCTTTCCCGTCATCACGACCGACACCAATATAAGAATAACCATCCAATTCCTTAATCATGTCATGCAGTTGATTAACCAACACCTCTTGGGCTCCAAAGATATCGATTCCTTGAAAATTAATCAGATCACAAATCACAGGACAACGACATCCCCATCCGTTACCGACCATGGAATCTTCCCGATTGGCATAACGTACATTATACGTTGCTATTGTTAGCTTTACCGGAGATTTTGCAGTAACGGCTCCTACAATACACGACAATAGCAACACCAAACAAATGAAAATACGATTTATTTGGACCATAACGCTTTGATTTTCCATGGCATTTCATAATTGTAATATTTTCCAATGAACTTTTGAGCTTGCGGACCATAAGCAAATACTGGAACCATGATAGGTGTATGATCGTCAGTAACATAACAAGCCGTTACACGACCGGTTTTATTGTTACCGTCTATGAGTGTCAAACCTCCCGTTTCATGGTCTGCGGTTACAATAACTAAAGTTTCTCCATTTTGATCAGCAAATTTCAATGCTTCGGCTATAGCCATATCAAAGCTCAATGTCTCCATAATAGAACCTGGAAAACAACGTGCGTGACCGGCATAATCTATTTTTGCACCTTCGACCATAAGGAAAAATCCTTTTGAGCTGCTTTGACTCAGTTTTTCGATGGATTTAGAAGTGGTTCGAGCCAGTAAATCAATGTTTTCAACATCTGCGGCTTTCTCCATATCTTCATCCACACAAATCTCTTTGCCACGTTTGGAATTGATCTCATTGATATTGCTAATAAAAGTATAACCGTTCTTCTTTAAACTGTCAACGAGGTTTATGTGGTCTTGACGTTTAGTGAATACCTCCATTCCGCTACCTGCCAACAAAGTCAGTTTATTCTCCAATAAATCGCGAGTGATAGCATCCGAATTATCACGTTCCACATTATGACCATAATAAACCGCAGGAGTTGCATCAGCGACATTCCCTAAGGTAACGACACCACAAGCTTTTCCCTGTTTTAAAAAGAAGTCGGTGATTAACGGATAGGGGGTACCATCCTCGCTCATACAGATATGTCGATTGGGAACTGAATACCCACAAGAAAGTGCACTTCCTCCTGCACCGGAATCAGTGGTAAAAGCATCCTGCGCAGAAGTGGTTATCAATCCCATATGTCGCATATTAAGCATGGACAATCCCTTATTCACTCGGTCGGCTGACGCAATTTGAGCCAGTCCCATACCGTCACCAATAAGAAAAATTACATTTTTAACCGGCTTCTTTGCACCATCATTTCTATAAGTTGGAGCATAGATCTTTATACTTTTAGTGAGTTGCATTTTGTCGTTTTCGAAACCACCGAAGTTGTGTGTTGTTTTATCTAAGCGGTCGGTTCTCGTCAACCCTTCACCCGTTGTTTTTTCACCTGTGGAAATTTCGTAATTCTTATTCTTCCAGTCACTAAAAAATTCAGCACACTGTTCTATATGATCCGTATTGATATAATCTATTCCCATCCAATAAAAAGTATTCCATGCTGTGATACAATCAGGAGATTCCCAAAATCGAATAGGCTTACCTAAAGCATGGGCCTTATCTATTGCTGCAATTACTTTGCTTTTGTCATCACGCGTCAATGATCCTTTCCCGTTCCAATGTGATAAATTCGAGAAATCGGTACTGAATAGGGCTATACGTTTTAACTGCTCGTTGGTGTATACCTGGTTCAGATCGCCATCGAAGCTGATAGATGCAGGATATTTTGAAAACTTGTCAGCTGCCGGTACATGACCCGTAATCACAATGTGAACAGCATTGGGATTTGTTTCCGGGTTGAATACATCGGGATGTTGCTTTATTATATTCACTAAGGCATCCATGAATTCATCGGTATTACCGGATTTTATTTCAATAACAAGCTGAATGGAGCGATCCGCATCGGACCACGCTCTTCCATTGTTTATTTTATAAAGTGATAACAAGGGATTCAGATATAATGACTCAAATGTTTTTTGTGAATTAATATCCGCTTCTTCATGGCTGACATAAAATGTATCGTTGCGATAAAATAGGTCTACTTCAATTGAATATATTTTTTGTGAGTAGGCTTCATAAAAAGGCATTGTACGGGTATAATCATTGTGTGAATGGATCTTTACAGGATATTGGGCCTTTATGGATTGTATCGCAAATACAAAAAATACAAAAACACTTTGTAAAATAATATTCTTAAGTTTCATGATTTTTGATTGCTTATTAAAAATTCAATGAGATGTGCCGAAAACTTTCCTTTGGCACTACTCATTGAATTGAACATTTATTTCGTATCAGTTATTATATCCTCCATTCTGCTTTAACTTCCCGTTAGATTCAGTAATTACCTTCGAAGGATAGGGGAAGACCATCATATAACTTTGATACGGTGATTTATTTTTGTAATCACCATAATCGCCGATCTGAAATGTAGATGCCGGATTAGAACGATCGGCATAGTTGCGTACTTGAGGATGCGCATTAAGTTCTTTGTCGGCCAAAGCTTTAATCGTTGCATCGGAAGAACGGTCCCAACGTTTAAGATCAAAAAGATGATCGGTGAATTCAAATGCTAATTCACAACGGCGTTCATGATATAGATCTGCCATTGTTGGGGTATGATCAAGAGGAGCAATATGCGAACGTGTACGGATTCTGTCAAGATCTATCTTGGCTTTGTCCGGTTGACCGGTCATCAAATAAGCTTCAGCACGAAATAGTAACATTTCGGCAAAACGCATAATAGGGAAATTGATGCGAGCTGTCGGCCAATCGCCATTGGTACTGACATAACCGGCCTGGTCGGCATTAGCATATTTAAAAGGATCCATATACTTATTGATCTGAAATCCGGCTTCAATATCAGATGTAGAATAGTATTTACGAGTTTGCCCCCAGAACTGAAATTCTTGATTATATTCAAGGATAGAACGTACTATACGATCATTTCCGGCACCATCTTTTGCCATCTCAGCATAAATGTCATAGCTGGGCTTGAATTGTCCCCAGCCGTTAAAATATCCCCAACCTTTATTTTCAAGAACAACGCCGGGGAATTCACTTCCTCCACCGTTTGCACCGCCATCAGAAGGAATAGACCAAATATATTCCTTATTCCAAAAATCGCTGTAATTAGAAGAAAACACTTCAGCAAACGTAGGAGCAAGATCACGACCGTAATCGCTTTCAAGTGAATTCACCATATTGATTACATTAGACCATTGGGACGGATCCCAAGTAGCCCAATAGGCATATACTTTAGCTTTGTATGCCACAGCAGCTGCCTGGTGTGCACGTCCTTTATCTGCATCGCTGTATTCTTCAAATTTAGGGAGATGCGTTATTGCACTATCCATATCTGCTATGATATATTTATAGTTGTCAACAACTGAAGCCTGTTGGGTTGGAATAGAATTATCGTATCCACTTGGAAAATCTTCATAACGCACGAAGGGTACTCCTTGTTTATCGGTACCGTAGCGATAAGCAATATAAAAATGCGATAGGCCTCTCATATAATAAGCTTCTCCTAAACTACGTTTCTCGATAGAAGTTAATGTAGCAGACTTCTTTTTATTCAAAAGATTCTCTATTACCCAGTTGGAACGTGCCGTTATTTGGTAAAAAAGGTCGTAATTATCACTTAACGGACTTTCATTTCCGCTATAAGCGAAAGTGGCCAATGTATTAAAACTGCGGGTACGTCCCCAAACAACATCACATGCAGCCGCCTGTTCCCAAAATAGATTGCGTCCAAATGATGTTTCAGAATGTAATGGTTTGTATAAAGCAGTAATAGCATCAATAGACTGTTGGTCATTTTGGAAATAGGATGTAGTTGTTGGGCTACCCTCTGACTGCACATCCAAAAAGTTGCTACACGAGCTGAATATAAATACCGATATGACTAAGGCATATATGTATTTTCTTATCTTTATTATTTTCATAATCCACATACAATTTTATCAATTTATTACAAAATAATTATTTGCCGTTTGTCAGCATCTATCTAATAAGTCATTTTCACGCCTACGGAAAGAACTCGTGATACCGGATAGGTCATTGTATCATAGCCGCCACATTCAGGATCCATACCCGGATATTTTGTAAAGGTGTACAAATTTTCTCCGCTAACGTAAATCGACAAACTACTGTTTCGTCTATACAGGTAATCCCATTTATGAAGCAAATCTGTCAGATCATAAGATAGTGTCAAATTCTTGATACGGAGATAGGATGCAGCTTCCAAATACCAATTTGAAGGAGTGGAAAAGTTTCCGTTAGCATCCGATTTTGACAGACGTGGAATATTTGATGAAGTATTGGTGGAGCTCCATGCATTCAGAATTTTATTAGAACGGTTATAATTTCCTTCCACATCGCTATACATCGTATATTTAGCCATATACAAAGCTTGCGCTCCACCTACACCTTGAAACATGGCACTTGCCGAAAGTTTGTTATAAGTAAAACCGAAAGTTAAAGCAAATGTGGTCTTGGGTGCTGCGCTTCCACAATATTGTCGATCTTTATCATCAATGGTACCGTCACCATTGTAGTCTACAAACTTTAAATCACCTGCTACTGCATTCGGCTGAATACGTTTACCCTTTTTATCAACATAAGCAGCAGCTTCAGCATCTGTTTGGAAAATGCCGGCATTTTTAACTAAATAATAAGAATTAAGAGGCTGTCCTTGAGTTGTTTGATACATATAAGGGAGATTACGGAACTCTCCTCCGCCTGTCCAAACGCCGGGGGTACCATCTGAGTTCTTAACACCTATATTTGATACCCAATTCTTCAACGTAGAAAAATTTCCCGAGACAAAATAAGAGAAATTCTTATTAATTTGGTCAGTCCAGTTAGCTTGTAATTCAAAACCACGGTTGCGGACTTCACCTTGATTGACTAGCATAGCACTAAGCCCTATTGTTGAAGGCCAATTCATAGACTCTGTTTGTATCAAATTGAATGTTTTTTTCTCAAAATAGTCGAATGACATGGACAAATGTTTTTTGAACATATCAACATCCAAACCCAAATCACTTTGTTCGGAAGTCTCCCATGTAAGATTAGGATTAAGTGCTACATCATTATAAATGGCCGTACCCCACTTTGTACCTGCCGTTACACCATATTGTCCGGAATTATTACCGGTATTTTCATCTTTTCCCAAGGTTGCGGATTTATAATTGTATCCTATTGAACCCAAATTGCCTACACGTCCCCATGATCCACGTAGCTTGAGCAGAGACACGAGATCGCTCTTTTTAAAGAAATTTTCATTAGAAATTTTCCATGCTACTGTTGCTGCAGGAAAATCTCCATGATTGTTTGTCTTCGGTAAACGTCCTGCATAATCGCGACGCCATGAAGCCGTAGCAAAGTACTTGTCGTTATAGGAATAAGCCAAACGTGAGATAAGTGATACATTTGCATCCGGGCCTGTAAGATAATCTGATGCTGTCGTCGATTTTGCGTAAGCCAAATATTGCATAGATTTAGACTCATCGGAAAAACCGGAAGCCGAAACTCCAAAACCACGTGTTTCAGAATGATCTGCTGTAGTGGAAAGCAATGCACTTACCGTATGCTTGTCAAAAGTATGGTCGTAAGTCAACGTATTTTCCGTCTTCCATGCATCCGAGCGATAAGTTGATTCATCCAAGGTATTGGAATTGTTGGGTTTACCAACCTCACTACGTATCGGAGTGAAATTCTTATAATAGTTGCTTGCTAAATTGTAAGTAAATCGGCTTGTGAATTTGAGCCCTTTAATTATGTTGGCTATTTCAAGACTAGTCGTTGTCCAAGCATTGCTTACCTTGTTGTAGTTATTGTCAGCTTCTAAGGTACGTACCGGATTAACAACATCACCATGAATGTCGGCAAAATTTGAACCGTATTTTGCCACATAAGCCGGATCCTCGGTTGTTGTTCCACCATAGGAACCGGTGAGAGAATTATAAACCGTAGCACTACGCGGCATATAAATTGCTGAAAGAATTACTCCGGAATATCCACTTGATGTATCTGTGCCGTAACTGGAAGTATTTTTCCAAACAAAGTCTTCACTGATAGTTGCCCATTTGTTTAGCTGGAAAATACTGTTATAATGCATGGTAACCGTATTCTTGTATGTATTGATCAATGTTCCTTCATCACTGTCGTAGGCTAACGACAAACGATGTTTGAAATTATCTGTTCCAACATTTAAGGCAATATTGTGGCGTTGATACAATGCTGTACGGAAAATAGTCTTTACCCAATCGGTGCGTGTCGTGGAAACCCACGGATTGAGAGTTGTATCCCAACCTGTCGGTAGAGTAAGGCCGGCATTGGCATACGAAATCTTACGCATCTGAATTTCTTGTTCAGCATTAAGAGATTGAGGCAAATTTGTTGCCTGGCGCATACCGAATAAAGCATCATAGGTAATTGAAGGTTCACCTTTTTCAGCCTTTTTAGTCGTTACCAGAATAACACCTCCGGAACCTGACTGTGCGCCATAAATAGCTGCGGAAGCTGCATCCTTTAAAACAACAATGGATTGAACATCATCCATCGAGGCAATCGGAGCACCGGGTACACCGTCAACGACCCATAAAACGTTATCACCATTTTGTGATCCTTGTCCACGAATAACAATTGAAGGCGTGGAAGTGGGATCACCACTATTTGCACTCACTGTAACGCCGGCTAATTGTCCCTGTAGCATGCCTTCTGTAGAGGTTACAGGGCGTGTAACTAAATTATCTGTATTGTTGATCACACCTACAGCAGCCGATAAGTCTTGTTTACGGCTGTTAGTTCCATAGCCCAATACGACAACATTATTTAAAACTTTTGCATTTTCCTGCAAAGTAATGCTTAGATATGACTGATTAGCCGGTACTTCTTTCGTCTCATAGCCGATATACGAAATTTTCAATTTTGCTCCGTTCGGAACAGACAAGGTAAATTTTCCATCCGTATCAGTAATTGTACCGATTGTGGCTCCTTTGACAGATACATTTGCACCGATGATAGGATCACCTGCTGCATCTTTTACCACTCCGGATATCTCATTATTATGCCTTTCTTGTTTTAAATTCTGAGAGACACGCCTAGCTTCCGATTTATGCGCAACCGCTTTTTCAAGCAGAATGTTTTTGCCCTCTATGACATAACTGATATCCGTACCATCAAGCACTTGATTTAAAACTTCTCTAACGGATTTGTTACGTATATCAACGTTGACTTTTCTACTCAAGTTGACTTCTTTCACATCATATACAAACAAATAACCGGTTTGCTTCTCAATATTATTGATCACTTTACCGATTGTCACATTATTTGAAACGATCGTTACGTTTTTACTATAATATAATTCTGTAGCATAAATCGTTCTGACGTTCACAAACAATGATAGGATCATTATTAGACTAATGCTCCTGAATATCAATTTATTTTCTGTAATAAATTTTCGAAATAAAATATTTTCCATATTTTTGTGTCTACAATACATTTTGATTTAACGACTTAATTTATTGTTGAGATGTAGCCGATGTCTTATCGACTATTCTGCGGGAAGAATGCTGTAACATCCTTCCCGTTTTTTTTATTCTTTGTTTCTTTATATCATAGGCATCCCATTTAGTTTATTGTAATCAAGTTTTTGTCGTCATCTTTGTAATAAGTAAATTTATTGTCTATCCTCAATACTTTAATGACATGTTCTATGCCGTCACTCACCCTAAATTTCGCTGTATATCGCCTAGATAGCATACGAGTATTATTTACCGCTATTTTGGTGCCATAGCATCGTTCCAATTTGTGAACCATTTCTTTCATGGATGCATTGTTAAAACAGATCAATCCGTCACGCCACTGATAATAGTCGTCATCTTCTATCGTGCTTTTCACCAATTGATTGCCGTTGAAAGTTGCCATGTCATTCGGTTTCAATTTCATTTGCGCCGAGCCATGGGGTGCGTCTATTTCCACCGAGCCTCTCAATAATGAAGTTTTCCATCTCTTTTCCGAAGGATATGCCGTCACATTAAATTCTGTCCCTAGCACTTTGATATCATATTTATCAGTTTCCACGATAAACGGTTTTTCTTTATTTTTCGTTACCTTAAAATACGCTTCACCCTCCAATCTGACCTTACGATACTTACCGTCGAATGTCCCCGGAAAGATCAACCTACTTTGTGAATTCAACCATACTTTTGTGCCGTCGGCCAGCAATATTTCGGATCGCTGCCCTGCAGGCACAAAAAGACTTTGCATCTGTTCTTTTTTTGCCGATTGCCCATTCAGCATCAAATAAAAGGTGCCCATAACGACAAGTGTAACCACTGCCGCCATTCCCACTACTTTCATTGTTCTGCTTTTAAAAAAAGCGATGTTTGGATTTTTTCTTTTTGTAGATTCAATTGATGGATCACGCCACAAGTAAATATCAAAAAGTTTGCGTTTGGCTATGTATTCACGACGGTGTTCATCGCTTTGGCTAATCCATAGGGTAACCTTTCGTGCTTCTTCTTCAGTAGCATTGCCTGATATATATTTTTGTAGCAAACGGCTGTCCATATTTTCGGTTTTGCTATAGAAACGATTCAACCCGCAACTACCCTAAACAAAGAATTAAATTTTTTTTCTATTATTACTTTTCTTCAAAAGAGCGCAAGATAATCTCTTAATGCGACGCGCAGTACTTTCAATGATTTAGATATATGATATTCCACACCTTTCACAGTGATATTCATGATTTCAGAGATTTCTTTATTCGATTTATCTTTAAAACGGCTTAATCCAAATATTCGTTGTGTTTGTGAAGGTAGTGAATGGAGCGTTTCCCGCACAATTTGTTCCACTTCATTTGAAAAGACTTCATTGGGATTACAAGCTTCTAACGAAGAAATGCGGATAGACAGTTCTTGTGAATGCCAATCGGAGATTGACTCAAACGCTGTGCGTTTTATTTTTTCATGCTTTAAAAAGTCTAATGCTGAATTCTTTAAAATAGTTAACAATAATGGTTCTATGCGTTCAATGTCATGCAGTTTTAATTGTTCCCACAATTTGATTAATGAATCTGAAGTAATATCTTCCGCAGCCGAATCATCATGTACATACGACTTTACAAAAGAATATGCTTTCTTGTAATATTGCTCATATATATTTGTAAAAGTCTTTTTGTCTATTGCTCTGCTCATTATTACAATTTTAGCTTGTGAACAAAATTATCTGAAATCAATTCCACCAATTATTTATGTACTCTTTACCTTACCATAAATATTTACATCTTCCGAACACTTATGGTTCGCTCTCACATGCATTGTTTAATTGTGCAAAAATAGACCTCTGATATTACACACACGTTTCAATATTGTTAAAGGATACGTTAACAAATGTAATTAACTTTCTAAATGAATAGACAAGACCCGTATAAGCTTCTATGAAGCCTATGCGGATTGTGAAACGGCTTGTATAAAAGTTATTTACACAATATGCCTAATACTTAAACGTTGCCGTTGAATGTCTGAAACGAAAAACAAAAAAAACAAGGAATAAGCCTATTTGCTTATCCTTGTTTAATTTGGTTCGGACAATTATCAATGCTTTGTCTACTTTTTTAATAACCGACTAATCGTTAAAAATTAAGATAAAAGTAAGAAACGACACTACCATGATCAGATGGCCAGAAAACCGGATGATGGTCAAGAACCTCAGAACGGTATGGCACTAACTGATCTCCCTTGTAATAAATATAATCTATTCGGTTTCGAAGTCTTTGATCCTGCTGTACATGGTTTATTTGTGGTGTCCATGTAAAACCCGGGTCTTTTTCAGAATTAATATTCATTTCACGGTAGCTGTCTTTGAATCCATCCTCTTGCATCACTCGCGAAGGCCAAAGTATTTTGGGATTATTAATATTATCTGCCCAAGCCGGCCATTTGTCCAAATGAGAACCGGAATTGAAGTCGCCAACAGCAATAACAGGTCTTTTATTCGTTTCTGAAGCATACTTTTTCAATTGCGTATTGATGCCGGCAATGTCCGTTGCCCTGTATTCGTCAATTTTCCAATCAAGCCAGATGTCGAAAAAAGTCAGTTCTTTATTCTCTCCCAGATCAAGTATGGCCCCACCGGATCTGAATGCCTTGTACAACTGTATGGTGGATTTGATAGGAAAGCGGCTCATTATGCTCAGATTATCGCTGATCAGATAGAAATAGTATCCCAGTGAGTCAGCAATGATAGCGCCTGATCCATAAGTTTCAACGAGCCCAATAATATCGGCTTTCTCTGCTTTTAGAATTTCGGCCGTACGTGCCACACCTACGTGTTGTCCTAAACGGTGACCTCCATGTAATATATTCCATGACTGTATTTTTAATCTGTCAGAACTTTCAATAGGTACATTTTCTGTTATGCCCATTTGCTGTTCATAGGAACTGCGTACTTCAGATGCAACAAGCGGACGATTCCACATTTTCACTTCATCTATTTTTCCATTAAAAGCACTCCATTCACCGTGGAAATCAAAATCAAAATACTCATCGGAGCCTCCGACAACTGTTCTCAGACGACTTTCCAGAGAACCCAATTTATCATCCAATTGGTATATCGCCATATTTCGTCCATCCAGATACATCCAGACTTCTCTTTTTTTTCGATCTACCGAGACAATGATCTGATGCCATTTTCCGTCATTTATTTTTTGTCTTTGCGGAGTGGGGTCATACGAATAGGTTGTCTTCCCATCGCTCATGTTCCAATACCAGGCTCCATTCTCTTGTGTACCTATGCACCAACCACAAGAATCTCTTTCTCCCATTTGTTTATTTGTCATAACAGGCGTTCCCTGTTGTGCTCCATTTAGCGTTTGCACCCAAACCTGAATAGAAAAAGAGTGTTCTTTATCGTAAGACGGGCATTGAGCTTTTTCCAAGCAGAGAGGTATCCTAAGCGGAGCACTGCTCGTTAAGTTTAATGCTTTTCCCACCAGACCTTTCGTGTAAACAGGTTGTTCTATTTTTAGCAGAGAATAGGTGCTTTTTAGCTTATATTTTACACTATCGATATCCACCTTGCTATGATCAAATGATTCGTAAAAAAACGGTTCACTCTGTTGCGCCATTCCGGGAAGTATCGATATCCAAAGTACAATTATGCAGATTATATATTTCAATTTCATCTTTTCTGATTATTATACGGTTATTACCACCCCATAGGTTGTTTCAAATTGGGATTGTCCCTTATCTGGTCCCATGGAATCGGGAAATAATAACATTTAGGGGATTGAAAATTGCGAGGTTGAGAATCATCTTTGGTAAATCGGATAGTACCTTTGGTACCTTCACTCAGGCGGAAATTCGCCAGGTTTCCATTTGCATCCTTCAGATAATACCTTGATTTAACCCCCAATTGATCATCGCCCGATGAAGGAGCAGCCAAGATAGCAATATCGGGTATCCCGTCTCCGGTAAGATCAACCGGTCCCAAGCCGGGGAAATAAGCACCCTCTGCAGGTCTGTTCAGTAAATTTCCCGCAGCCCATCTTAGGATATCATCATAGCGAAACCCTTCGCAAGCCAATTCCACACGTCTTTCACGGCGAATTTCCAGGATAACATTCTTCAGATTTCCTGATACAGCCGGATACTGATTTTGTAATACTGTATCAATAGGCACATCCATTTGCATGTGAGGCATATTTACACGATCTCGTAATTTATTGATAGTAGCATCCAGATCGGTTTGAGTCAAAGTCTCCAATTCTGCCTTTGCCTCTGCATTGACAAGTAAAGTTTCGCCATAACGGAAAACAGGAAAATCGGTAGCCTGATCGGTCCATCCTCCGTTATTAAAAGCCGGATCGTTTGTATAATATTTAACTTGCGGAAAGCAACCCTTTGTCGGATCCGGAATATGCGCCGCAACTTCGCCTCTCTTTATATATCCCGGTGACATGATGGTGACTCCCATGCGTGGATCGCGATTTTTGAATATGTCAACATAATTGGCGGTAGCATAATTAGGATCAGAAGTGGCAGGCGTTCCATCTGTTTTCAGATAACTGTCTGCCAAACTTTTACTTAAGTTCCATCCCCAGTCTATCACTTCCGCACTATTGCCATTTAGTTTTCCTAATGCACGGTCAAAGTCTACAAATAAAATAGCCTCTTTGTTGCTATTTAAATCTCCGGCACAAAGTAGCGCATATCCCTGAGCTCCAATTCCTGTGATACTAAATTGTCCTGAGTTCATCAGCTGATTTGTAGCCCACACGGCTTTTTCCAAATAAGTGTTTGCCGTATTTTGTAAATTTATTTCCGGATGATATTTTCTGAAAGTTCCTTCAAATAAAGAGACACGTGCCATTAATGCCAAGGCTGCATATTGAGTAACACGCGTACGGCTACTTCCAGCTGTCACATTGTTAACGGCATAATCAAGATCTTGCATAATGGAGTCTACTACCAATGTTCTCGGATCTTCCGTTTTTGTCAGCATTTCCTGATCATCTGCGGCTAATGGTTTTGAATACCAAGGTGCGAAGCCATATCTTTTGATCATATCAAAATAGAAACTTGCACGAAAAAACTTAGCAATACCTATATAATTATTGATTAAAGCCTGATCACCGGTAGCGTTGTTCGCATTTACCAGAAAATAATTAATGGCACGCAATTTACCCCAAGTTGCTTTATCCCATCCGCTAACATTGTCGGGAGTCAATAGTCCCCGGATCAAAAGATCTGTTTCGTGAGATGCCACTATAGTATTATCAGAATACAAGTCCTCTCTTCGATATTGCAGTTGATCATACAAACTGTTTGTGTAAGTTTGAAGATCAGTGGGTGTTTTAAAAAAGTTATTCCCTGTAATTGATGTTTGCGGATCCTTCTGCATATAATCATCGTTGCAGCTTGTAAAGCCCAATATTGAAGCAACAATGCCTAATAAAAGATATTTAAATTGTTTCATTGTTTCCTAAGTTAGAAGTTTAAATTTAACCCAAATGAAAATGTACGCTGCATGGGATAGATGCATTCGGAATTTGCATCTGACGTCAATGTACTTGCATCAATATTATGGCCATGTAAATGATCGATTTCAAATAAGTTTTCCGCACTGAAATAGATACGAACCCTTTCAATCGAAGCCTTTTTGGTCAGAAAAGTCGGAAGTGTATAACCGATCATCAAATTCTGCAGGCGCATATAGCTTGCATTTTGAAGATACTTGGTTTGGTTACAAGCCAATTCCTCTCCCGTGTTTCTAGCCACATAAGATTTCAGACGTGGAAAATAGGCATTCGGATTTTCAGGAGTCCAATGATCCATGTTCGTTTTTAACACATTAGCCCATGGATTGGCGTATATTCCCCAAAAAGTTTGATTGTCTGCTGTGGGATACCAATCTCTTTTTCCGATACCTTGGAAGAAAGCGCGTACATCAAAACCTTTCCAATCGGCATTCAAGTCAATACTGAAAGGAAAACGACTTTGCGAATTACCGATTACCTTGAAATCTCCGGGATTGTCTACCGTGCCATCTCCTCTGCTTATCACATTGTCATTATTTAAATTCTTAAACTTCAGGTCACCTGCAGAAAATTGATAACTGTTATTCCATGATCCCACTTGTGTTTGATCAGCATGGCTCTTCACCTCTGCATCACTCTGGAAGAAACCTTCAGTCACCAATCCCCATATTTCTCCAATTTCCTGACCTGCATAATAATCACTTAATTTTCGGCTGGGGTTTGCATACTTCGTAATGTATGCACGGCTATCAGCAAGTGTCACTTTCACATTGTAGTTAAAAGGAGAACTCCCCAAAATAAACTTATCACGCCAGGAAAGACTGACCTCCCATCCTTTGGTCTTTAAGTTCGCTGAATTTTCCATGGGTTCTGATGCTCCCAACACATTGGGTAATGTGACGCTCTTAGTTAACATTCCTTTTGTATACCGGGTGTAATAATCAAAATTAGCTTCCAGACGATTCTTTAAAAACAACAAGTCAACACCTCCATCTATGGTAGAAACTTTCTCCCAAGTTAAAGAGTTAGAAACCAATCCGGGTGCACTTACTGCCGTATTGTATTTACCGTCCAAAATCATACTGCTCTGATAAGAAGCCATAGAGGGAATATAAGGATAAGCTTTGCCTTGAGAATCGGAAATGTTTTGATTCCCTAAACTACCGTAAGAAGCGCGTAACTTCAGGTTGTCAAGACTAATTGCTTTATTAATACTCTCCATAAACTTTTCCCTGGACAGTACCCATGCAACGGATCCGGAAGGGAAGAACCCATAGCGATCGTTTTTGGGGAAACGCGAAGTCCCGTCATAACGTCCGTTGAATTCGGCAATATAACGATTATCAAAAATGTAATTCAGACGGGCAAATGCCCCCCGCACGGCCCATGTATTAATCGATTCACCTATAGTTGTTGTTCCCGTTGCTAACTGAATAGTGGGATAAGAGGTGCTTATTAACCCGCTGCGCTGTTCCGTCGTTTGATCTTCCTGGCTTGATTCCTGATTGAAGCCCAGCAATGCATTTACGAAATGCTTTTCTCCAAATGTTTTGTGGAAATCGGTATAGACATTGTATATATTATAATTGTAAGCCCAGCTGTTTGCAGATGCCGTAGGATTTGCAGACGTTTGAGTAAGAGCAAGATTCGGACCTTTTCTATAGGTGATAGGCAAGGATGTGCCTTTGTAAGATTGATTGCTGCGCTTGAATGTGGCATCTGCTTTAATGCTCCATACCTCTTTTATCAGATTAAGTTCCATTGTAAAAGAAGTTGAGAATTCACGCGTATCTGTCATTTCTCGTCCACCATCCTGGAGGTAGGCAAAAGCACGTCCACCTGTTAACCAACCTTGAGGATCAGTAGTCCATGTACCATCAGGATTTTTAGGAACAAGTAGAGAATGGTTATGAGCAATTTGATAAAAAAGATTATCCCAACCCATCCCTCCGAAAGACGGATTATTGTAAATTGTATTAGTAAAAGAGGTGTTATTTCCAATCTTCAACCAATCATAGACCTGAGATTCCACTTTTCCTCTTAAGTTATATCTCTTATATTTGTCATTTCCGTAATTAAGCATACCCTCTTGATTGATATATTCAGTGGAGAGGAAAAAAGACGTTTTGCCCTTTTTTTGAGAAATGTCGGCACTGATAGAATAAGTGGGAGAGTAATCCTTATACAATTCCTTAAACCAGTTTGTGCGTCCAAAGTAAGCCCATCTGGTAGGATCTGCAGGGTAAGCTTCATACGGACTTAAAGAAGGATCATCCGAATGTTTTTTTGCCAAAGCAACCATTTCGTCAGAAAATACCGGGTTATAGCTTGGCTTTCCCACATCCTTCTTCATCATTACCACAGTGTATGGATCTGTTATTATATTGGGAAGGCGTGCGATGCTTCTGAATGAAGCATTGGTATTCACATTCACTAAAACTTTTTCAGATTGTCCTGTTTTAGTCGTGATTAATATCACACCAAATGCTGCCCTGGCACCATATATGGCAGCAGAGGAAGCATCTTTCAATACAGAAAGATTTAGAACATCACTCGGATTCAATCTTGATAATTCGCTGGTTGAAGTTGGAACATTATCCACTAATATTAGCGGTTCCCCTCCATTAATCGAAGTATATCCGCGAACATTAAAAGACGGAGCCGTACTAGAGTTTCCATTAGAAACATTTATATTTAAATTAGGAATAAGACCTTGCAATCCTTGTCCCAAATTAACAATAGGACGATTCTCCAATGCCTTGGCACTTATAGCGTCCACCGCTCCGGAAAGATTTGCTTTTTTCTGTACTCCATACCCCACAACGACCACTTCATCCAATACGGAATTTTCTTCCTGCATGGTAATAAGCATCGTTTTTTTTGCAGCAGTCTTTATCGTTTTATAACCGATAAAAGAAATTTGCAATATAGCATCCGGATTGACATCCTGTAGTTGAAAGCTACCGCTCACATCAGTCATAACCAATTTAGTTGCCCCTTTTACAGAGACGTTGGCACCAATAATAGGCATTCCCGTGTTGTCTTTCACCATTCCATTTACAAACATCCCTGTCGATTGTTTTGTTGGCACTAAAGCTTTCAACTCATCCTGTTTCTGAGCGTTTTTCCTGACAATAATTTGTCTATTATTAATGACATAGGAAATCTCTGTTCCTGCGAAGATCTCATCCAGAACATCCTTTATAGATTGTTTCTTTAAGTTGATACTTTTACGCAATAGAACTACTTGGTTCAGATCAATATCAGAACTCTGATAAATAAAAATGTAATTAGTATTTTTCTCGATATAAGAAAAAAGATACTTTAATGTTCTTTTTTGCATGCTTTCACTCGTCTCTGTCAGTGCGGGGCAAGTAGGTTCCGCATATAATGTAATTGTAAGGAAAGATGTGAAGCAAACGGATAAGAAAGCGATTTTTAGATAATTAGCCTTTTTTATGCCTTTTTTTTTCTGATTTTTCATACCTTTGTTTTATAATTCTTTATTTCTATTTCTTAAGGAATTAGTTACTGGACCGAGGGATACTTAGAATATCGTTCGGTCCGTTTTTTTACTTCATTTTGTCATAGGCCTCCTTTTTTCATGTTTCTATTTCATTTATTTGAGTATACATAATATCCCTTGTTGTTCATTTTGTATTTCAAAAATGCAGAGTTGCTGAGTATATCGATCACCTCCTCTACATTGTTTCTCAAATCAAGTTTTCCGGAGATGGGTATATTTTCTGCATTCTTCGCACACCTGATGTTGACTCCGTAGTAACGTGCCAAACGCTTAAGAATAGTTCCGGCTTTATCGGAATTAAGTATCATCATATTATCTTTCCAACAAATATACTGGGATACATCCACCTCTTCTATTTTCGTCCCGATAGCTGTGATACTCATTAGATGATTAGGAGATAACCTTACTTTTTCTTTCCGCTTTGTTTCAACTTCTACGCATCCTTTTACCAATACAACAGACGCAGCTTTATCGTATTTGTATGCCGATACATCAAATTTTGTGCCTAGCACTTTGACAGAGAAGCTATTTGTCTTCACAATAAAAGGAGCTTCTGGATTATGAACAACTTCTAGATACGCCTCTCCTTCCATCAATATTTGTCTTTGATTATGCGAAAAAACGCTTGGGAAAACCACATGACTATCTGCGTTGACACTCATCTTTGTACCATCTGAAAACGTAATATGAACACGCTTACCTTTGGGCACTAGTATATGGTTTAATTGTTCGGTTTGTTTACCTTGCCTATCTTGTTGAAATCTATAGTTTTGCTTTTTATCGACACTTATTAAACCTGTTTTGTAGTAATAAACAGTTGAATTGTTAGCCAGTATTATGCGTTTTCCGGCAGAGATTAATGATATCTCTTTTTCGTTGTCCGGGACTATTTGTTTGTTCAATAAATCCGCAGTAAGAGATGGATTACTATCCATTGATTCCATCACCATCTTTGTTGAAAATGGAATTATCAATAATAAAAAAACAGCAGCGGCACCTAATAAAAGGAAGCGAACTCTGTTTTGTTTTCTTAGTGTTTCAGGATAAAAAGTGCACTCTTTTTCTATTTCCTTCCATGAAGATTTTACTTCATCGGGGGAAATATATTCCTCTTCCTTTATTCGGTTGAAAAAATGTTCAGCACTTTTTCTGAATAGATAATTTTGTATGAGTCTTTTTTTATTCACGCTTTTTTTATAATCATTTGCCCTTAGTACAGCAAAAGATTAAAAAGGTACTCATTTGCTTTTTACATTAACTTTTTTTATGGTTTGGATATAACGGGAAGATCTGACTTCCGTTTGAAACTTAATTCATTTGGTGAATTTGTGGCTGAAGTCCTGAAAGGCTAAAGAGAAAAGTTGTGCATTATTGTCACCGATTTCTGAGTCTGGGTAAGTTCTCAATTGTTCAAAATAAGCACTCTTTAGCTTAACGATTGAACGGGCCAGCAAGTTCTTGCTGGATTGATAAGTGATATTCAATGCCGCTGCTATATCAGCATGACTTGCTTTCATTATATAGTAAAGATAGATAATTTCTTGCTGTCTGTGTGATAGTTTAAGAAATGCCCGCTGTATAATTTGGAATTCTTCCGTTTGTTCTTTCTCTTCTTGAAAATCAGATTCCTCTTTTTCAAACAGAAGTAAATTATCTATACATGGTATAAACAGTTTCGACCGTTCGCTGTCTACTTTTAGTGAATCGTATAAGTGATTTCTGAAAGCCTTGAGCAGATAGCCTTTGACAGACGAAGTGTCTGATAAGGATTGGTGATTGCGGATTAATTTTACGAATAGGTTTTGAATGCAATCGCGGATTAATTCTTTGTTGCTAGAGAATTTGCATCCATAATTGTAAAGTAAGGGATAATATCGATTGTATAATTTTTCAAAAGCTTTTTTATTTCCCTTTAAACATGCGTGCCATATGTCTTCTTCTGTAAATTGAATCATTTCACGTCTATATTTGAGACTGTAAAAGTAGTATCTGGGCATTTACATCCGATTCCAATAGAATTACAATACTGTTACAGTTTGAAGAGCTGATTCAAAATGAAGATACTCTTTTTCCGTGAAAGTGTCGGCAGCACAAAGATCTTCGCAATTCTATTCCATCGTTTGGTCAAGAGACGTAGCCGATCTATTACCTGCCTTACTTGACGATTAGGGTACATGGAATGATTGCTTTTTCTCTGTATTGCCAGCACTTCTTGCTTATTTCACTGCTAATTTGCAGCTTTGAGCTTCCTTGCAACTGTTTGCCACAGCTTCGATCAATTCTTCTTTGAGCGTGCACACTTCCTCGTGCATTTCTCTGATTTTCTTCGATAACTCGAAATAGTCATTGATTGCCTGCTCCAAATGGTCAATCAATGTTTTGTATTGACCCATGATCAGGTCGGCAAACTCTTGCATGGCTTTCACATTTTCCTTGTCTTTCAGGAGAGGCGAAGCGATGGCGGACAATATCCGCCACGCTTTACCAAGGATCACTCCCATCACTTTCACTGCACTCATTGGTTGCTACTACTTGTTTGGATTATTACACCTCAAATTTTACCTTCATCGGAATCGCCACCGATGTTTCCACCTGTTTTGCCTCCGGTATCAGTACCGTCACCTTTGGTATTGCCTGAATCCTTACCGTCGCTCTTCCCATCGGGTTCCGTGTCCGACGCGGTAGCTTCGGGTAAGTTGAATTTGGCATACTTCAAATTGGCAATCATGTTCAATAGTCCTGTACCGGCACGAAAGTTCACACGTGCTTTATTGATATTTTGTGCTGTAAATTTACTTACTGTATCAGCACCCTTGCTGCTGACGCTTACACGCAATGTACCAAGGTCGCCCAATTGTACTACATTTCCATTACGCAAAGATTTGCAAACGATATCTTGTAAATTGGCCATGATACTCATCACATCACCGCGGGTGACTGAAGAAGATTTTTCCAATTCCTCTTCGATGGTGCCTAGTGACACACGACCTGTATTCTGCACCTGCGCATAGAATTTTGCCGCCTTCGTTTTGTCAAGATAGTTTTTCTTTGATACCACCTTGTACAAAATCTGATTTTCAGAAATCAAATTCGACTTTGCTTTTGATTTTTTTGTCTCCATTTTGTTCTGTTTTTTAGGAGTTAAACATGTAAATTCATTTCTGCAATCAAGTGTCTCATTGATTACGTATACAAAGATACGGCACCGAAAAACGGCGTTGTCGCGAAATGTGCCGTCTCGTAACGACTGGTGCTGAAATAGGCTAAAATGTATTGATTTTATTGACTTTTTCTCTTATTTATTAGCACATTTCATGCGAATTTTACTTGGAAAAAAGCCTGATTTTTCGTAACTTTATGTCCAATTGATAACAACAAAAAAGCTAATAAATGAAAGATTTAAAAACAAATCCGGGAGTGCGTGTTTACTCGAAAGCTGAACTTGCTTCGCTATATACTCCTAGCCTTTCACCCAACTCGTCGCGACAAACTCTCATCCGCTGGATCAATCGTAATAAGCAATTGAAAAAGAAACTGGATGCCATCGGTTATGACAAGCGGCGTCATTTTTTTCTCAGTCGCGAAGTGGAGTTAATTTACAAATACTTAGGTATGCCCTAAATACCTCTTGTGAGTGAATGTTTCGGTATATAGGATCGGGGTGCGACGGTATATAGCTTTAACGTATGTTGCAAGCATGGTTTAGCAGTCAATCCCTTATAGGAACGCACCCTCATCCTATATACCGAGACTCCTCTTTGCTATATTTAGCGGAATGGTACATTTATATACAAATGGTAACAAGTTGATTTGTCTACGTCTACGCACCCCCTCTTCCCCCAAAAATGAATTTGTAACCCTTTCAGAATGAATAATATAAAAATATGAATTGTATTTATTTGTATTAATTGTATGTAATGTACTATATGTATTCATTAATAATGTATTATATTTAACAATATATTAACAGTATGTTATTAATGTAATTATCTAATTAATAGTATGTTGTAAAAAATATTCTATTCCGTGTTAACATCCATTGTTATTTCTATGCGATCCTATGTTATTCTACAATTGTCTATTATGAAAATAAAAAGTCCTCTTTCTTTTTCAGTAGAATACTTCTTTTATTTTATTGCTTTTTTGTCTGATGAGTAAATTTTATCATGTGGAATCCCATAGAAGATAATATTCTTATTATCAGCGAATATGCATTTTAGGAAAAGGCGATTATGTATATTTATAATGCGAAATAGGGTAAAAAGCAGGAAAAATCCACGTAGTTTTGAAAAGCGTGGAATAACGCGGATGACCTTGGACACGTGTATACAAAAAATCGATGTACCAAAGCCTTTTATTGATTGTTATAAATCACATAATAAGAGACTTGACTGTTTCTGATGTTTGGTACCGTTATAAAGTAGGGTTTAATTTACTCTTTTTATTGGATAAAACGTACAATTAGAAAAAGTGTATAAGCTGGAAATGTAAGAAATAGATAATAAGTGAATTAGATACTACCTTGTTGCATAATTATTGATTGAGAAGCGATAAAAAATTTAAAAAGGTGGGGGATAGGTAAAACCGTAGACAAAATGTCTTTTTGCCTTATTTTTTTGTAATTGTTTCGATATGTTTGATTGTGTGAAATAAATTAGCAAATAGGGGGCTTCGTTGGTAAATGTCTCATAAAAGCAAAGATGCGTGTAGTGTAATTCTTTTTTACAACGAATGGACCTGTTGCTTTGCTAAAATATTCTCGTTTCCCCAAATTTCCAACTCTCGAAATACAGGAGACAGGCTTTTCCCCAGTTCGGTGAGTGAATATTCTACACGTGGTGGCACTTCTTTGTGGGATTCTCTTATGATCAATCCATCATTCTCCAGCTCTTTCAGCTGTTCGGCAAGTACTTTTCTCGATATTTCCGGTATACGAACAGCTATTTCTCCAAAACGTTTTCTTCCCGATATCAGGAAGTATATAATGATCGTTTTCCACTTTCCTCCTATCAGTTGAAGGGTTGCAGTGACAGGGCAATTCGTATCTTTGATTACTTTTACCATATTAGTTACTTTTATGTTACTACTATTTTGAGGTTACTGAAAAGTAACCGATCACAAATGTAAACTTTTATTGTTTATTTTGCGTTATCTAAATAACATTATCAGTGTATATGATTAATAATCATTGATTGTGTTTTAGAGTTTAAATAGATTTAGTAAAAAATATAAAGGAAGGACTTAAAAATGAAAATTGGAGTAACTGGAGCGACAGGTCAACTGGGTCGCATCGTAATTGAGAAATTAAAAGAGAGAGTATCGTCTGAAAGCATTGTCGCTTTGGTGCGTACTCCGGAAAAAGCTTCTAGCTTAGGTGTAGAAGCCCGTGCCTTTGATTATAGTAAACCTGAAGCTTTAGCTGACTCACTGAAGGGTATTGATAGTTTATTACTTATCTCCAGTAATGAAATCGGTCAACGCATTCAGCAACATGCCAATGTGATTGAGGCTGCGAAACAGGCAGGTGTAAAAAGAGTTGTGTACACGAGTCTGTTGCATGCTGATCGGTCGACGTTAAATCTAGCCGAAGAGCATTTGGCTACAGAGTCTACTTTAAAAGCCTCGGGTATACCGTATACGATCTTGCGCAATGGTTGGTATACTGAAAATTATACAGGATCCATATCGGGAGCGATTGGTGCCGGTGCATTAATCGGAAGTGCCGGTGATGGAAAAATTGCTTCGGCTGCACGTGTCGATTATGCAGAGGCAGCTGCTGTGGTGCTGACAGGCGAAGGGCATGTAAACAAAGTGTATGAATTGGCCGGTGATGATGCTTATACATTGACTGATCTGGCTGCTGAAGTTTCACGTCAGATAGGTAAAAACATTCCTTATAATAATTTGCCTGAAGCCGAATACGTCAATATCCTAAAAAAAATGAATTTGCCTGAAGCATTAGCTCTTAATATCGTGGGTTGGGATGTAGGTGCTTCGAAAAATGACATGTTTGATGATGCTCATCAACTTTCTAAATTGATAGGAAGACCGACAACATCGTTGGCTAAAGTTGTGGCAGATGCGATAGCAGGTTAATGGCGTAATTCGTCATATAAGATATAAAAAAAGGTCAATGGAGGATTCTCTGTTGACCTTTTTTTTGTAACTGTAAATAATGTGAGAATAATTGTCATGAAAAGGCTATTAGTATTTTCTGATAAAGCATAATTAAAGAGAAACATCCTTGGATTATCAAATGTTGTTCATTATATTTGCGTGTTGATTATTTGTGAACATTGGTATAAAATGAACAAGAATGACAGAAGATATAGCTATAGATGCTTCCACTTCTTATCATCAATTCAAAGTCTGTTTTGTAGAAAATTATTCTAAAGTCATTGACAAGAAGAATATTGGAATAGTTTTGCTTGGGGTATCTGTCACTAATCAGTAATGCAAAAAGATTATTACATGATATTTATCATGATGTGAGTGTGGTATGATTGCAGTACTATTTGGGAGAATTCTATTATAAATTCAACCGAAGATATGATAGGGCTTGATGCAGATACTCATAAAAAAATTAAAATGAAGTTTGTTACAAAAATTATTTGTTGGATACTATTCCCGTTTCTTTATCTTATCAGTACTTTGCCAATGGCGGTTCTCTATAAAGTCTCGTATGTTATCTTTTTAATTCTTTACAAAATACTCCATTATAGGGAACGAGTAACTGTTCAAAATATTTCAAGGGCTTTTCCGGATAAGAAATATAATGAAATAGGATCCATAGAAAAGAATTTCTATCGGAATTTTGCAGACATTTTTGTAGAGACCATAAAAAGTGTCTCTATTTCGCCTCGGGAACAAAAAAGTAAGTTAGATATAAAAGGATTTGATTTTGTTAAGGATCAAATAGAAAAGGGAAATAGTATTATTGCATGTTTAGGACATTGTGCCAATTGGGAAATATTGAATTGTCTGCCATCTAAAATAGATGCAGATGTTTATTCCAGTTATAAGCCTATGACAACATCAATAATCAATAAAGCCATGCTTGATATAAGAAGTCGCTTTGGTATGCATCTGATAACATCAAGATCAACGGCAAGGTATATACTTTCAAATAGAAATAAACCGTCTCTCTACTTATTAATTGCCGATCAATGTCCTAAAAATGTAAAGAGTGCTTATCAAATTACTTTTTTGAATCAAAAGACATCTGTTCTTTCCGGACCGGAAAAGTTGGCTATATTTACTGGATCGGCTGTTATATATATTAAATTAACAAGAAAAGAAAGGGGACATTTCGAAGCCGAATGTCAACCCATCTGTGAGAACGCCAATAATATGCAGTCTTTGGAAATTACAAAAAAATATACTGAATTGTTAGAACAAAATATTCAATATGATCCCAGTTGCTGGTTGTGGACTCATAAACGGTGGAAAAGATAATATAGCCATTTTTCCTGCATGTTCATTATTTGTGAACATGCAGGAAAAATGAACAAGGTTCTATTGTTACCGCAATTGCCTTAATCCCAATTATATTTTTTTCTTGCTATTTTGGGGATTATAGATTTTTCCGATCATAACAATCAGGTCTTTTAATTCATCAACAACGCTGTCTACGATTTCAGTTGGAGTAAATCCATAGGCTTTCAATGGTTTTGTTCCAAGCCAAACAGCTCCTTCGCTATATCCATATTCTGATTGAAGTAATAACATTATTTCTTCTTGATAGGGATAATGCCACTTACTGTATTGTTTATCAATTGCTGTGTGCATTTCTGCTTTGTGGCAAAAACCGATGTATCCTCCTTTGCCTTTATCCGTAATGGTTAGTGATAAATTGTCATTTATAAAGGAATAACGGATCATGCCTCTGTCGTCATATTCATTGATGATCTTTGTCTCCACCAATTCTTCTTGAATCCTTTGCAGCACTAATTGGGTTGTCTCCTTCATGTCGATATAGGGGAATGGTTTTAATTTCTTTGTCGGTGTTGTGGTATTTTCAAAAAAACATTGTTTTAAATAGATTGCTTGATCTTTTTTAACCCCGTACATACAAAGGAATTGAGGATGATAAAACTTGTTTTGTTGAAAATTAGGATTCAAATAGTGCCGATTATAGGGCTCTTTTTGAATCGTTTCAAATACGAGTTTCGCTTTCTCTATGAACCTCTTATCTTTGCCTAAATCTCCCCATCCTAAATAAACGGGTGAGTTGCCAAAGCTTTTAATATCGCTTTGTAATGTGCATAAAATGTTGCCATCAGTCGCTTGGTTTTTCTCCAAAGCTTTCCTTAAATAAGCTGTATTGAATAAGTTATATACTTGAATAATACCATTTAGTTCACCACTGTTAGTTTCCGAATATTGACATTCTCTAAAGAGTTTTTCAATGTTCTGCATGGTGTTATCGGCACTAAATTCCCACCAGATCTCATTTTCATCTTTTGTGAAGTCAGTCAATTTTTTGAGAAGATCGGTATCTTGTTCTTTGTTCTTAGGACTTGAGCTTCCCGGATTCTTCATTACAACAGAACCTATCAAATCCCATGAATCACCAAACTGAAGAATAGTACGCCAGCGGTATTCAACGGTGTCTATTATCTCATAATGAGCATATACTTTCATTTTATTCCTTTTATGATATTCGTTTACGTAAAAACATTCATAGCATCGTTTCAGCTTTGTATCGTTAAGAAGTTTACGAATGTTTTGATTGTCGTTGCAAAGGTATAAATAATCTATGTCTAAAAGAGTTATCTGTTTTTTTATTATTTAAGAGAGATGTCAATTTTGAAATTGGCTGGTGATTAATCGCCCTATTCTTACATTTTTGTCATTTCTTTTAAATAATTCTACAAATAAGAAACATTTGCTTAAGGTAGATTAGATCATGGACATTGATAGTCAATGGAATAGCTCTTTGGTATGGATGTTGTTTATGAGTTTTACGGATTAAGGATGCTTTAATTAAAAAAATATGATGGAATACAAGCCACATGCTTCCGCTTCGTATGCGTTCATTTTATCGATGTTGCTATTTTTATTACTTTTTCTTACAGTTTATTCCTTTTCGATAGGGCGATATACGATTCATACCAAAGAGATTTTGGAGTACGTTATCTTTGGAAAATATAACGATGTGAATCTACCTACATTGATAAGTAATATTCGCTTGCCTCGTATTTTAGGAGCGATATTGGCAGGAGGCGCATTATCTGTTTCAGGAGCTGCATATCAGGGATTGTTTCGCAATCCAATGGTAAGCCCTGATATTTTGGGCGTCAGCTCGGGCGCCGGGTTTGGAGCGTCATTAGCCATTTTATTTTCATTCAGTATGGTTGGAATTCAACTTTCAGCATTTTGCATGGGGCTGCTTTCTGTTTGTTTATCGTTATCTATTTGTAAGATAACGGGATCTTCTCGGAACAAAATTCTGATGTTGGTACTTTCAGGAATGATTGTGGGCTCCACTTTCAGCGCACTTATATCTTTGATGAAATATGTGGCTGATGGTGAATATAAATTACCGGACATCACTTTCTGGCTGATGGGGAGCCTCAATGAAATAACGATGGCTGAAATTCGATTTATATTACCTGTTGTCGGCATAACTCTCATCCCTTTGTATTTTGCTTCGTGGAAACTGAATGTCCTTTCGTTTGGAGAAGAGGAGGCTAAATCTTTGGGAGTTAATACTCGAAGACTAAGAGTGGTTATTGTTTGCTGCGCATCCCTACTGACCGCTTCTGTTATTTGCGTCACCGGACTGATTGGTTGGGTAGGATTGATTATTCCTCATTTTACGCGCTTTCTTATTGGGCCTAATCATAAATGGTTGATGCCCGGATCTTTTTTGATGGGAGGAATATTCATGCTGGCTGTAGATGACATCACTCGCTCAGCTTTTGCTCTGGAGATTCCGTTGGGAATTATTACCTCGCTAATTGGAGCTCCGGTCTTTTTCATTATTCTCAAGATATCATCAAAACAAACTTGGTAAAAAGATACGAATATGAAGTTGGAAATAAGAAATGCGACATTAGGATACAATAAAAAAACCATATTAAGCAAGGTTGACTTGTCAATAGAAACAGGGGAGATCGTGTGTGTGTTGGGTAAAAACGGAGCCGGTAAAACCACTTTGTTTCGTTCAATATTAGGCTCATTACATTTACTTGCCGGGGAAATACTGATTGATGGCAAAAGGACAGATAAAATGGGCATAAGGACGTTGGCAAATAGAATCGCTTATGTGCCGCAAGCTCGTTCATTACCTTTTCCTTTTACTGTGATGGATGTGGTTCTTTTCGGACGAACACCTCATCTTTCCTTTTTTTCTTCTCCTACGAAAAAAGATCGAATAATTGCCGAAGATTGCTTAAGAAAGCTCCATGTTTTGTATCTGAAGGATCGAATATTCACACAATTGAGTGGGGGAGAACAGCAAATGGTGATTGTAGCGAGAGCATTGGCTCAACAACCTTCATTCATCATTATGGATGAACCTACATCTAATCTTGATTTTGGAAACCAAATAAGAATCATTTCGAAAATTAATGAATTGAGGAATGAGTCCTTGGGTATTTTGATGGCGACTCATTCGCCTGATCACGCATTTATGTGCAAGGCAAATGTTGCTGTAATTAGTGACGGAACCCTCTCAAAAAAAGGATTTTGTAACCAAGTTATAACACCTGAACTTTTACAGAACGTTTACGATACAAGTGTAAGTGTGTGCTGCATTAACGAACAGAGTGAGAGAAAGATATGTGTACCGCATATGGCTATATAATATAAATTTTTAATACAACTACAACGTAACAACGAATGATTATGGAAAAGATTAATGAAACTTATCCAGTCTCCTTTGTGGGGACAGGGCCTGGAGATCCGGAGCTGCTTACCGTGAGAGCAAAAAAACGAATGAATGAGGCTGACTGTATCTTTTATGATTGTCTGCCGGCGGAAGCTGTGCTGAGAGAGTCGGCTCCGAATGCAAAAATTATTTATGTAAACAAACATCCTGAAAACGGTGAGCCCATACCGAATATTCTGGATTTGATACAGGAAAAATACACCGAGGGGAAAAAAGTAGTTAGGTTGAAAGCCGGTGATGGAATGATGTTCAATGGGGGAGATGTGGAAGCACGTAAAATGAAAGAACGCGGTATTACCTGTGAATTCATCCCGGGGATTACAGCGGCATGTGCTGCTTCAAATATTTTTGCCATACCTACGACCGAAAAATTCAAAAGTAATGCTGTTGTACATTTGATTGCGGATGATATTTCTGATAATTTTGAACATATAAGAGCTGTTGCGAAACTGCTTGAATACGGCACCACCATTGCTCTGTACATGGCTTATGATAATTTGCAGGCTATCTTTGATATTTTCAAACAGGAAGGTGTGGATTTTAATATTCCCGTTGTTATCACGTCTATGATTTCCTTAAGTGACGAAGATTGTGCAAAAGCAACAATGGATACTGTCTTTCAGGTGATTGAAGAAAGAGAAATGTTGTCGCCTTTCGTTTTCTTTATCGGTAAATATGTTGATTTCTATCTTTCACCTAAAAGTAAGACGGATAAATTGAAGAGTTTTATAAATGCAAGAGGAGCAATGGTTCATTAAACATATACGGGTATGAAGAAGATCGTTTTTTTTATGACGGTAGCAACATTGATAAGTTGTTGCACATCAGCTTTTTCTCAAAAAGCTGATAAAAAAGATTCTATATCAAGAGTCTATTCATTGGGAAATGTGGAGATTATAGAAAGCAAACCTACGAAGATATTGACAGGCAAAATCAGCTCGGCTCAGTTACAGGAATTTGGACGAACCAACCTGACGGATGCTTTAAACTTATTGCCTGGATTGAGCATTTCAGAGGCAAGTGCGAGAAATGAAGGAAGTTTTTATTTGCGTGGTTTCAATATATTGGAAACTCCCGTCTATTATGATGGTATACCTATTTATGTACCTTATGACGGCAATGTGGATCTATCTCGTTTCATGACTTTTGATTTGTCACAAATTACAGTGACTAAAGCGCTGACATCGGTGTTGTACGGACCTAATACACTGGGTGGTGCTGTGAATATGGTTTCTCGAAAACCTGTTGAGAAGTTTGAACTTGAGGGGATTTCAGGTATTAAATACAGTGATGACGGATTGAACGGATATAATTCAGCTATAAATATAGGATCAAAAACAGATAAATTTTATTATATGGGAAGTGTTTCCTATTTAAAAAATCAATTCACCTCTTTATCCGATAAGTTTACAGCCGGCACAAATGAAGATGGCGGTAAAAGAGAAAATTCTGCAACCAAGGATCTGAAAGTGAGTGCTAAAGTGGGATATACACCGAATAAAACCGATGAATATTCTTTGAACATGATTGTTCAAAAAGCTCGAAAGGGTATTCCTCCACCAATAACCGGAAGTATGTTTCGTTCTTATCCGAAATATGATAAGACTAGTATTTATTTTAGATCTTATACTGCATTTTCACCGGTCATTTTCTTGAAATCAACAGCGTTCTATGATAGTTATTACAACATAATGGATCAGTTTGACAGTAGCACATATACTTTGCAAAATACGAAGAAAGCGTTTCACAGTATATATGATGACTATACTTTAGGCGGTTCTTTGAATTTGGGAACGACTTGCATTGATAAAAACAAGCTGACTCTGTCTTTGTATGAGAAGTTTGATTCACATAAAGAACATAATGGTTCCATCGCCGCAAATTCAACAACCGGGCAAGTTGCTGTGACCGGAGAGCCTATTCAAACATACTTGGATAATACTATTTCAAGCGGAGTGGAGGATATATACAACCTGAATGATAAAATAGATGTAATAGCCGGAGCGAGTTATAGTTATCGCGGAAATAATCTTGCACAAGAGTATGGAACGCAATATTTAACGGGTGAGAAAAATGTACTGTACAACTTCCCTTCCGGATCAAACAGCGCATTTAACTATCAGTTGGCAGGAGTTTTTAAACTGGCAGAAAATCAGAATTTGAAAATCTCGGCTTCTAGAAAATCCCGTTTTGCCTCACAAAAGGAACGATATTCCAGTAAATTCGGATCTCAAATACCGAATCCTGATCTGAAGTCGGAGTTTGCCTGGATATTTGATGCAACTTATTCAGGACAAATAAAATCGGTATTTGAGTATGAAGTGTCTGTTTACAGGAATAATATGGATAATGCTATTTATCAGATTACAGAGGGGAAGCAAGATGACGGCACAGCTATTTATCAAAACCAAAATGTGGGCAAGGCTGTGTTTGAAGGATATGAGGTGTCATTGGGATACAAGCCGGTCAAGGAAATTTCAGTAGGGGCTAATTACAGTTATATCTATTGTGAGAATAAAGAGGACAAATCTGTAAAATATGTAGGAAGTCCAAATCATAAATTGATTGCTTACGGAAAGTTCCGTTTACCTTCTGTAGATGCAGGGTTGCATGTGGATGTAGAAGTGAATAGCAAAAGATATGTAACCAGTGACGGAGAAACATTACCCGGATATATGCTGACTAATGCAACACTTTATGCGAATGTGTGGAAAGGTGTATCCATTGAATCGGGAGTGACGAACTTGTTCGATAGGAACTATTGTCTTTCGGTGAATTATCCGAGAGAAGGGCGAACATTTATGACATCGGTAATATACAATTTCTAAGATGAAGAAGCTTAATGGAATGAAGTATATGGTGGGGTTGTTATTTGGCTTGATGCTGTACAGTTGCAGCAAAAAGCCTGCGAACCACAGTCAAATGACGCGTACAATAACTGATATGGCGGGACGGAAAGTGGAGATCCCGGAACATATCAAAACTGCTTTTGTGGATAGGCATTCGGTGCAGATGGTGTATGCTTTTGATACGATATTGCCTGTCAATAGAGTATTCAATTATACTATCATGGAAAAGCGATATTTGAAGAAATCTTTTTATGCAAATAAACCTTATGTGATTGAAGGGGCTACAGAAGAAATAATGAGGTTGCATCCGGATGTGGTGTTGTACTCTCAACCATTGACTCCTGAAAACATTGATGAGGTGAATGCGTTGCAGAAAAAAATAAATATCCCTGTCATACTGATGAATGCGGATATAACCAAGTATAAACAGACGCTGGCTTTTCTGGGGATGATTCTTGATAAAGAAGGCAAAGCGGCCGAATTGATTGGCTTTATAAAAAAACGAATAGATCCGATATTCGAACAGGCAAAGAAAATACCGATAGCACATCGAAAACGGGTTTATTATGCTGAAGGGATGAAAGGGCTAAATACTGATCCCAGTGGTTCGGTGCATAGTCTATTAATAGATATGTTGGGCGCAAAGAATGTTGCTCAGACGGATGTGCTTCCCGGCAAGGGTATGAGTAGTGTTTCCATCGAACAAATATATAAATGGAATCCGGATATGATTGTTGTGTGGTCGGGTAATTTTGATAGTATGGATTCATACCGATGTATTAAAAGCAGTGTGGAATGGAAAAAACTTCCTGCTGTGGAAAGAAATGCGGTGTATCAGGTTCCCTGGAGACCCTTCGGATGGATTGATCGTCCACCCGGCATCAACAGGCTAATCGGGGTAGCATGGTTGGCTCACTTACTTTATCCTCAATATTTTCATACAGACGTTGAAGCCATAACGAAAGAATATTTTGATAAATTCTGCCACTACACTATTTCAGATAAAGAATTGAAAGAGATACTGAATCCTCAGCCTAAGATTGACAAGTAAAGAAAACAAGATCCCGATAGAATTTTCTATTGGGATCTTGTTTGTGATATAATTCTTTGCGATTGCATAATCATTTTACGCCAATTAACTTTACATTATCAAGGCGATATCCTACTGAATTTTTAGAGCCCAAAGATATAAATTCTACGGAGGTAATATTCAGAGGCAAGTTATCCAACTCCACTGTCTGGTAAGTATTTGTTGCTGAAAAGGCCTTGCTCGGAATGCTCATGTCGGTATCTCCACATTTCACGCCTATCACATTTTGATCTCCTGTTCCATTAGCCGCTATATCATAATACAACTTTAAACTAGTGTAACTGCTAGTATTGAAACCGGAAATTTTTAAACTGGCATCTTTTCCTGTCGGGAACCATACATGGCAATTCATCGTTGTAGTTTGACGAACATTAGCGGCACTGGTCGTGTTGCTACCTAGATATGAATCTGTAAAACTGAAATTGCTGTTTTGCCAACCTGTATATTGATTTATAGCAGGCCAAAGCTTATTGGTTTGCTGGACGGTAGTCCCAAAATTCTCAGAAAAGATGGTGTCTCCATTTTGAGTTGTGGGATCGGTAGGAGTAGTGGTTCCACCCATATCTACATTAATGTCACTACCTGGCACTTGAATCCAATCAGTGATTGTAGCCTGACCTACAGCCACGACGGGTTGACCATTTTGGTTAGATATGTTTACGGTATAATTGTAGTTGCTGCCGGATTTTAATGTGTCTCCACTCAAACTCTGTTTGAATGTTTGCGTTCCTATCGTGAATTCGATTGCGGCATCAGTGGTCAAGTTGTTATTAGGCAAAATGATTGCTTCTGCTTGCATTTGATTATTACCGTTGTCGGTGAGTTTATATGTAACGTTGGCTGCATCGCCTGTTGCAATCAAAGTATCAGTAGCCAAATCAAATGTAGCCTTCGTTTTGGTTCCCACTAAATTAACTGCAAAATTGCTCAAGGAAACATCTGCTGATTTTGTAATATTCAAAATCATGTGTGCCAATTTGTGCTTGTAATTCAACGGTATGCTAGTTGATGAATTGCTGAAACCGGTTGAAGTCTTGGTATACAAAAGATCAATAGATGCCTGTGAGCTTTGGTCAGTGACATTAATAGGTATTTGGTTATTTGTAACGTTTGTATAGGGATAATAGGTCACAAAATCTACGTTACTACCATCAGACGGGTAATAAAGAGCCTGATCATCTCCATCATTTGTAAGTTCACCGCTTGCTGAAGCCGTATATCTTTTGTTTGAAGCCAATGCATCTCCCAAAGTTTTACCCTGAGGTATCATGAATATACCGATTTTGTCACCAGCTGTCCATGATGTTCCGGTAGCACGTGTTGAAGCAATTGATGCATTGAATTTTATTGCGTTATTATTAGTTGCTACGTTATCACCACTATCCGCACAGCCGGATAAAGCGAGTGATACCAAAGTAGTCAAACAAATTAAGTCTTTAATTTTCATTTTTATCTATTTTAATTTCGTTTTGGATTCTATATATTTTCGGATAATTACTGCCATTGTGATTTATCTAATGTTGCCTTGGTTGAAGCGTCTATTGACGGGAAAAATGTAAATCCTGTAAGATCTTCCAAATCTTTCACAGAGATGGCATCACTCATAAAATCGCGGGTAGTGTAAGTTTTATTATCTAATTTGAACGCAATTGTTGTAAAAACTCCGTTTACTCTTCTCGCTACAGCTTTGAAATAGTATGATGGCACTGCCATTGTTTTCATATATTGCAGATTAGTTTTAGGTGGGATAGCTCCTGTTACAACATACACCGTGTCAGTTCCATCTCTCCATGATCTCACCTTATCCTCCAAATCAGCCCAGATTGATTGGTTTAAACCTACACCCACTTGAGGTGTCATATTTGTAAAGTAGAATGTTGTTTTATTGGTTTCGGTATCACAAGTTCTATCAGCACTAGGAATTTGATGCCCACGGTCGTAGCCGTTTCCTCCATACCCGCTGAAAAGATTGCCTTGATAAATCTGTAGAACATTCGGGTCATAATTCCATGCATCAGTGCGTGAGGTGGAACCTGTACAAGCCGGGAACAATGGATAAGCCACCCAATAAGCTATTTTGTTTTTCTTGCTGAAAAGAATGCTGTAGTTGCGCATTTTACCTCCAGAAACAGGATCAGTCATTGTATTCGGCATATAATGATTTAGATAGATCAAATCAGTATCTTTTGCCATACTTTGTGTAATCATTGGGGTCTCTGTCCATTTTGAATAGGACGATACTTCAGGATCAATTACAACCTTCACATTGTCAATATTGAGGTTAAAGGAATATTCTTTACCTTTTTCCAGAGAGGTCAATGCGAGGTCACATTTTCTTATACTGTCATTCACATTAATGATCAGTGTGATCTTACTAATTGAGTTTTCAGGCAGCAACACGGCTTGGGCGGTCGCTGTTGATCCCGTTATTGTTGCGTTAGCATCTATCGTTGCCACAGAACTGGGATCAACGGTTAACGTTCCGTCAGCTAAAGAGAACGATGCTTTTGATTTTACACCTGAGAGTTGCAATTTTAAATTTCCCAAACGGTTGCTGTTTGTACTTTTCACGTTAAATACCAAACGGGATAGTTGATGTGTAAAGCCCAAATCTAAGGCATTTGATCGATCGCTTATATTGGTTAAATTATTAGAGTAAAGCAAATCAATGGCTGCTATATTGTTTTGATTTGATAGATCTATTGGGTATATGTAAGGATTAGATAATGTACGTTGCGGATAATAAGCAATAAAATCTACCAAATCTTCTGATTTTGGGTAGTAGATTCCTGAGCCTGAGGGGCTGAATTTCCCATCGCCATTGGCTGTGGTATACGAAACATTGACCGCTCCATTTTCACTGGATGCATCCGAAAGAGTTTCTCCGGATTTTTTCATAAATACACCTATCGAATCATTCGTCGACCATGTTGCTCCATTGGCACGTGTAACAGAAACTCCTTCTACTTCCGAGGTAAATAAGATTGGTGAGTGACCGCTGTTATCTTTTGATTGTTGAAAAATACCCTCTTGAGTGCATGAAATAAAACATAAAGGTAGCAGAAGGGCAATATTCCAAATTTTAAACTTCATCATTTTATTTTTAGTATTAATAATTTATTATTTAGTCGATTGTAACTTTCTTTTTGATAGATCAAATCGCATATCCTGTTGTTTTACAAATTTTGCGATAAAATTAATTAAATGCAAAAATGCGAATAACATATTACACCAATATAACAAATGTATTAATAAATATTTAATAGAAATACAAATCCGAATGTAGTCATTGAAAGTGATGTTTTCCCGCGAGGACTTGTAAAATAGTCATTTCTTTATATTGAAAGAAAAGCAGAGTATCATAAAATACTCTGCTTTTCTTTTTTCTTGTACTGTTCGGTAATGTCCTGAAGATAAAGTCTAGTCGTTAAGAACCAAAGAACCATTCTATCGTTTTGGGATCACGGTGGTCGAGGAAACAACTGGATCCTTGATCTAAGCTCTTGATAATTTGCATATCTTCGTCACTCAATTTGAAATCAAAGACATTGAAGTTTTCAATGATTCTCTCTTTGTGGGTAGATTTTGGAATGCAGACAATGCCGCGTTGTATAAGCCAACGCAAAATTACTTGTGCAATGGATTTATTATACTTGACTGCAATTGTTTTCATGGTTTCATTGCTAAAAAGATTATTCTTGCCTTCTGCAAATGGACCCCATGATTCTAACTGTACTTGTTTCTCTTTTAAATATTCTCCGGTTTTTATTTGTTGGCAAAACGGATGTGTTTCAATTTGATTGACTGCCGGAACTATTTTGTTGTTCAGAATAAGATCAATGAGACGGTCCGGCTCAAAGTTGCTGACACCGATTGCTCTGATTTTACCTTCTTTGTACAACTCTTCCATCGCTCTCCATGAGCCATATACATCACCGTATGGCTGGTGTATCAGATACAAATCGAGAAAATCGAGTCCTAACTTTTTTAAGGATGTTTCAAATGCTTTTTTAGCTTTCTCGTAACCGGCATCGCTAATCCAAAGTTTCGTGGTGATGAATAATTCTTCGCGTTTAATGCCACTGCGTTTGATAGCACGTCCCACGCCTTCTTCATTACCGTAAATGGCAGCCGTGTCAATAAGACGATAACCTGCTTTGATTGCTTCTACAACGCTTTCTTCGCAAACTTGTTGGTCATTAATCTGGTAAACGCCGAAACCTAATATCGGCATCTCTACACCATTATTTAATTTTACTGTTTCCATAAATTTGATTTTTATATGACTTATTTATTTACTCCATTTAATTCCTTATCTATTAACGTATAGATAGGGCTGTTTGTTTGGCGAGTACCTATGATATTTATTCCATTGAAAAATTACTTATTTTAAGTGTAGAACACATTATATGAATTACTGATTTACTTACCTACATTCATTGCCTTTAAATCAATTCATCCCTTTAATCAGGTATTTTATCTCTCTTTTCTCGTTACAATTACTCATATTTAGTGATTGTGCAACTCTGATTAATCCTTTTATTTTGCACTATGAATAATAGAGTAATTTAATTGGTAAAAAGATGAAGAAAAGAATTTTATTGTTGGGCGGATTTCTTGCGATGGCAGCTGTTGGTGTGAGTGCTGCAGATGTGGATAGTCTTTATAAAACACCAACGAATGACAAAATGCTGAAAGAGGTTGTGGTAAAGGGAACTTATGGGTCCTATAAATCGGATAATATATCGAAATCTTTGCGTTTGGATCGTCCTGTGCTGATGATCCCTCAAAGTATAGAGGTAATTACTTCAAAGCTTTTGGCTGATCAACAGATTAATACTATGAGCGAAGGTGTGGTGCGCAATGTGAGCGGTGCGATGAGACTGGAGCATTGGGGGGATCTTTATTCAAGAATAAACATGCGTGGATCGAGAGCTTCGGCTTTTAGAAACGGGATGAATATAACGTCTACTTGGGGACCTCTGAATGAGGATATGAGTTTTGTGGATCATATCGAATTTGTGAAGGGACCGGCCGGCTTTATGATGTCAAACGGTGAGCCGTCGGGTATTTATAACGTGGTAACAAAAAGACCTACCGGCAAAAAGCAGGGCGAAGTGAATTTAACTACCGGTGCCTATGATCTTTATCGGGCGGCTCTTGACCTGGATGGAAAGGTGACGGGAGATGGTCGGTTGCTGTATCGTTTGAATGTGATGGGACAAAGTAAGAATTCACAACGACAATATGAATTTCAAAAACGTTTTAGTTTAGCCCCTGTACTTAGTTATCAATTGAACAATAAAACGTTGCTGACCGCTGAGTATGTGTTGCAATATGCGAATATGTCAAATGTGGGTTCGTACTATTTATTTTCAACAGAGGGATACGCGAAATTGCCTAGAAAGACTTCCTTTCTTGATGCGGGACTTGATCCTACTGTTATTTGGGATAATAACTTGACTCTTAATCTGCAACATCAGTTTAATAAAGATTGGAAGTTGACGGCTCAGATGGCATATTTCAACTATCAGCAACAAGGATCGTCCATGTGGCCCAGTTATTTGGATGCCGCAGGAAATATGGTTCGTCGTGTGTCGATATGGGATGCCTCTAATGAATCGAAGTTTGCGCAAATATATGTGAACGGTGTCGCTAATACGGGGAAGGTTGTGCACCATATTTTGGGAGGACTTGACTTTGGTGACAAGGAGTATATGGCAGACTGGTCGAAAGGTTTTAATCTTGACAGTATCGGTACTTATAAGACAGATGGCGGATACCAGGCTGCATACTACGGTTTGCCTACATTTGATCGTAGCAAGAGTCTTCGTCAACGTGCCGGAACGGTACAAGTAAATCAATCTTATACGGGTGTGTATTTGCAGGATGAGCTGGGATTCTTTGATGATCAGTTGCGCTTGACATTGGCCGGAAGATATACGAGTGTGAAAGAAAATTCATATGGAACCCTCACACATACACAAAAGATTACTCCTCGTGTGGGATTGAGCTATTCTATCGACAAGAATACGGCAGCTTATGCTTTGTATGATCAGTCGTTTGTTCCGCAAAGCGGCATACAGCGCAGTGGTGAGAGCGTAAAGCCTATAACTGGCAACAATATTGAATTCGGATTGAAGCGTCAATGGTTTCATGATCGTTGGAACTCAAATGTGGCTGTATATCGAATCATAAAGAATAATCAGTTATCAAGCGATCCGTCGAATTCGGCATCGGAAAGTTATGTGTTGCAATTGGGACAAACAAAGACTGAAGGTGTGGAGCTGGATGTGCAGGGTGAAATAGCACGTGGGTTGAGCATTGTGGTAAACTATGCATTGACGAATTCTGTTGTGACCAAAGCTACTGAATCTTATGCGAAAGGCGATCATGTGGAAGGATATGCTAAGAATCTGGCTAATGCGTGGCTTACCTATCGCTTTTCAAATGGTATATTCGATGGTTTGGGCTTTTCGTTAGGAGCCACTTATATGAATGGCAGAAGTACATGGAGCTATTCGGGAGCATCCAATCAGTCGCTTCCTGATTATTTTCGTTTGGATGGTGGAATGTCATGGTCGAAGAATGGCTTGACCGTAAATGCGAATATCTATAATATTTTGGATAAATATCTTTATACCGGATCTTATTCAACAGCCGGATATTATTATTGGCAAGCTGAAGCTCCTGTAAATATGAAGTTGAGTGTAGCGTATCGTTTTTAAAGATATTACTTTGGGAATATAACTTGTATTTATTTGATGATAATGGGTTCTTATTAAATGGCTTGGCTATTTATGAGGATCCATTTTCATAGTGTCAATAAAATAGAACGAGGTCGCTTCACAGCGCCCCCGATCCTCAAACTTAAAACAACCAACAAAAGAAATAGATAATTTATAAAATAAATTTATCTATTTGTTCTTATATTATTATCTGATAAATAACAGTTCTCTGTATTTAGGTAGTGTCCATAGTGAATCGTCAACAATCAACTCAAGTTTGTCAATGTGGTAACGAATCTCTTCCATTTTAGGGAAGATTATGTCGTGATAAGCAATCGCTTTTGCACGTTCTTCCTCTATTTTGTTAGCAACTTTGCGTGCTTCAATCATCGTATACACGTGCTCTGTGATAAATGCAGTGTGTTTTGATATAGCTTCGATCAACTCCACGTTTTTAGCTGAAAGTTCCGCTGCTTTTGTTTCGGGGAAGATTGACTTCATCTTGTATACATTATTGATCAGCTCTGTTTGATATTTTGTGGCAACAGGAACGATATGGTTCAGAACCAAATCACCCAATACACGGGCTTCAATTTGAATTTTCTTTGTATAAGTTTCCCATTTCACTTCGTTGCGCGCTTCCAGCTCTTTTTTTGTCATCACGTTGGTACGCTCAAACATAGCAATGCTTTCAGGTTTTAAGTAGCAGTCGAAGATAACCGGAACGCTGGTTTCGCAATCCAATCCGCGTTTTTCAGCTTCTGCTTTCCACTCGTCACTATAACCATTGCCGTCGAAGTGAATAGGTTTGCTCTCTTTGATTAATTTACGGATAACCTCAAGAATTGCAGGTAATTTAGGTTCACCTTTTTCAATCAAAGCGTCCACTTCTTGCTTGAAACTGTTCAATTGGTCAGCAAGTGCAGCGTTGAGAACTGTCATACCTGATGCACAGTTTGCTTCAGAACCAACAGCGCGGAATTCAAAACGGTTGCCGGTGAAAGCAAAAGGTGAAGTACGGTTACGATCTGTGTTATCTATTTTCAAATCAGGAATTTGAGGTATATCAAGTTTCATCTCTTGTTTGCCGCTGATAGTGAACAGCTCATCTGTTTTGCTGGCTTCTATCTGTTCGAGAATACCGGAAAGTTGTTTCCCAAGGAAGCTTGAAATGATTGCAGGGGGAGCCTCGTTAGCACCCAAACGATGAGCGTTGGTTGCACTTGAGATGCTGGCTTTTAACAATCCATTATGGTGGTATAGAGCGGTCAATACATTGACAACGAATGTGACGAAGCGTAAATTCTCTTCCGGTGTTTTTCCGGGGGCCATCAATAATATGCCGTTGTCTGTACCCAATGACCAGTTGTTGTGTTTACCGCTACCGTTTATTCCTTTGAATGGTTTCTCATGCAGTAACACACGGAATCCGTGGCGACGGCTCACTTTGCGCATCAAAGCCATGATTAACAAGTTGTGGTCGTTAGCCAGGTTGCACTCTTCAAAGATCGGAGCCAACTCAAATTGGTTAGGAGCAACTTCGTTGTGACGAGTTTTTACAGGGATACCCAATTTTAATGCTTCAATTTCCAGTTCTTTCATGAAAGCAGAAACGCGGGTAGGGATAGCACCGAAATAATGGTCTTCAAGCTGCTGGTTTTTAGCACTGTCGTGTCCCATCAATGTACGTCCAGTAAGCAGTAAGTCGGGACGTGCACCATAAAGACCTTCGTCAACCAAAAAATATTCTTGTTCCCATCCAAGATTTGCATAGCATTTCTTTACTTCTGGATTGAAATAATGACATACGGCTGTGGCAGCTTTATCTACAGCACTTAATGCTTTCAACAATGGAACCTTGTAATCCAATGCTTCGCCTGTGTAAGATATAAATATGGTAGGAATGCATAGAGTATCATCCATGATGAATGCAGGAGAAGAAGGATCCCATGCAGAATAACCACGAGCTTCGAATGTATTGCGGATACCTCCACTTGGGAAGCTTGATGCGTCGGGTTCTTGTTGAGCAAGTAATTTACCTGAAAATTCTTCTAACATTCCGCCTTTGCCATCGTGTTCAACAAATGCATCATGTTTCTCGGCTGTGCCTTCAGTAAGAGGTTGGAACCAGTGTGTGTAGTGTGTTACACCCATTCCAATAGCCCATTTTTTCATACCGGCTGCTACTTCATTTGCAATTGTTGAATCAAGTTGTGCACCATTGTCAATCACATCAATCAGTTTTGCATAAATTTTGCTGGGAAGATATTTGAACATCTTCTCGCGGTTGAAAACGTACTTGCCGAAATATTCTGACGGGCGTTCTTGCGGTACCGGGACTTCTACTGCTTTCTTTTTAAATGCAGTTTCGATCACTCTAAATCTAAGTTCTGACATAATTCTTTAATTTGTTTGGTTATATTCTTCTTTTGTTATTTCATCTAGCTGTTGTAAGCGGATTCATTGGATTTGACTTGTATCAACTCTTCCTTCTTCCTTACGAGGATTGATTCTAATTATTGTTGTCGTTTTAATGCGATAATGCTATTATATGTGTTATGTTGATTTGTATATTTGCAAATATATATAATTTTGATATATAAATAAAGTTATTTACTTTCAAAATGAATTATATTTTTCTGCAAAATTATTTTGTTACAAAAGTGGTTTGTTTTATTTCATTTTATCATTTACATATGCGTATTTTGATGCGAATGAAAGTTTTGTTCCGATTTTTGAGAATAACAACGGTTAGTTCCTGAACTCATTACCAATATAAGTTGTTGACCTCAAATGCAGCATGTACCTAAGCAAAAAAAAACAAGGCAAGCCTTTTGGACTTACCTTGCTTTAATTCTTTATATTAAATTCATACTATTATACTAGAATCAATAATATGCTTTTGATCCATGTTCTGCTACATCAATTCCTCCGTCGCTAGTTTCATCTTTAGGTGAAAGACGCAATTTCCATGGATATGGCAATTTGGAAACAATCAACATGACTACCATTGAAATTGCCAATGTAGCAATTATTATTGTAACACTACCCACCAACTGTGCTTCGAGTACATGGAACCCTCCTCCATAAAACAGTCCGGAGACGGGAGCAGTATTGTCGGCACCAACCGGACCTGTAGAACCATATTCACCCGATGCGAACAAACCGAGGGATATTGTACCCCAAATACCGTTGAACCCGTGAACTGAGACAGCACCTACAGGATCGTCTATACGGAGATATTCTAAAAGATAAACACCTTCAAATACTACAACACCGGCTACAAGTCCGATTATTGCTGATCCAAACGGTGATACCCAATAACAAGGACATGTAATAGCAACCAATCCGCCAAGTAATCCGTTTATTGAAAAACTTGTATCAAATTTACCCTTGGTGAGTCCAAAGAAATAAGCCATAATCATCGCTCCAAAAGTACCTGTGCAGGCAGCTATTGTTGTATTGGCGAAAACGCGGCCGATACCGATATAATCCATTGCTGAAAGTGTACTTCCCGGGTTAAATCCGTACCATCCAAACCAGAGTAAAAATGCTCCAAGAGTGGCCAATGGTAAACTATGAGGAGCAGGTAATCCACCTTTTTCTTTGTCATCACGCAAAAATACACGACCGATGCGAGGTCCAAGAACTATTGCCCCGGCTAATGAAACCATACCACCGATTGTATGAACAACTGTAGAACCTGCAAAATCGCGAAAACCTTGACCTAAAAATGGTAAAAAGTGACCTGGAGTTCCCATTAATGCTAAGAATCCGTCAGGACCCCAAGCCCAGTGGCCGATAATAGGATAAATAAAGCCGGTGACACAAATACTATAGAGGATATCGCCCTTAAAACTCGTACGCCCGATCATTGCGCCGGAAGTAATAGTAGAGGCTGTGTCGGCAAAGGCAAATTGGAAAATCCAGTGTGCTAAAATTGCAATACCTGTCGTTCCATAAGTTGCGGGCATTCCTTGTAGGAAGAACCAGTGGTATCCGATAAATCCGTTGCCACTACTGAACATGAAGGCATATCCAATAGCCCAGAAAAACACTCCGCAAATAGCTGTATCCAGAATACATTCAATTAAAACGTTGACCGTTTCCTTTCTTCTGGCAAAACCAGCCTCTAGCATGACGAAACCTGCTTGCATACCAAATACCAGTGCTGCTGCTACGAGCACCCAAGCTGTGTTTAAAGAATTCATTACAGCTGTTTCATGGGCTGTGTAAACTTCAGCAGCATGGGCTGGCAGTCCTATTAATCCGGGAAATATAATCATGGCTGCTATAACCATACCGACGCCAATCATTTTTCCGGAAAAGACAGCAAAAAACAGTTTCATTTTGTCAGATCGACTCATTACCACTTTGGGACAAAGTGATCTTTCTTTTGTAAATAATCTATTTATTAATATCATAATATTCTTTTATTTTGTTATTTCATCATACAGTGATTCGTCTCCTGCTTGTCGTGTACGGATTCTCCAAGATTCTTCAATAGGAGAAACAAAAATTTTACCATCTCCTACTTGCCCTGTAAAGGCAACGTCCAGTAAACAATCTACTGTTTTTTTGACATTTTGGTCACGAACGACGATCGTTAGCAATCGACGGGGAATTAATGCTGTATTGCCATGTTCTCCACGGTAAGTGCGTTGGAGATTTTTTTCATTACCAACACCTGTAGCATCCCAAAATGAGAAAAAATCAATGTCGATTTTACCAAGTGCATCTCTTACGTCCTCAAATTTTGAAGTGCGAATAATTGCTTCAATTTTCTTCATAATATTTTATTTTTAAAACGTTAAACCAAATATCATATAAGCTTTTCGTGATTCTGGGTTAACCGCTATCTTTGCAAAGGCCGGTACACTAAATGTATCTGAAATTTTTACGGTCTTCTTAGCTGTTAATCCGATATTCACTACAGCAAATTTATCAGTCTTTGTCGTGTAGGCTCCATCCCAAGGTGTGACTCCGACTTCAGCTTTCATATCCAATCCTCCTAATGTAAAAGGAGCTACTGCCTCAAAATAGGACGAATAAGCTCGCTTTCCGTCTTTTTTCTTGTAGTAATCCTGCCCGGCAAAATTAGTATACCAATTAACGGCTAATGGGCCGAAATTATATCCAATGTTTCCTTCGAAGAGATGTGCGCTTTCTGTGGAATGTGCTCCATAACTGAAGTATTTGGCAGTATTTCCTCCCGGTGTTCTATTGAAAGAATAATCGGTAATGCCGATATTCACTTTGCCAATCGTATACGCCGCAGTAAGGTCCATCTCTTTCATATCTTTCTCATCAAGACCTACATTGCCCCATGCTGATACCGTAAAGTTGCCTTTGGTTATACCTAAGCTTGGTTGTACACTCAGTCCTCCGAGATCTTCACCTCTCCAATAGTAACCGCTTACCACATCTGCTGCTACAGCTACTTTTGTTTCATTTTGTGCATCTATGCCTGTCGATAATAATAATGTCGCACAGCTCACAATAATTGCTAAATTTTTCGTTTGTTTTTTTGTTTTCATTTTTCAAGTATTTATCGTTTGTACTATTATGTTTCAAATATAAAATAGATATCTTTTCAAAATAAAGGATTAGGTGTTTGAATAACTAAATAATATGTTTGTTGTCTTTTTGATATGTATTTGTGTATATAATTGATGTATTTGTTTCTTATATCTGCAAATGTATATAAATATGATATGTAAAACTAATAATTGATTGACAAATGTATATTTTATTGTATCTGTTTTATAGTTTATCTTAAATTGGTAGTATTTTGTGATGATTTGTTACTTTATATGGGTTTTATTTTGATTATTGTAAGTTTATCCTCTTGTTTGAAAAACGATGAAGTTGGTGAAAGATATTATTGGACAAAAAAAAAGAACGAGGTCGCTTCTCAGCGCCCTCGATCCCCAAACTTAAAACAACCAACAAAAGAAATAGATAATTTATAAAATAAATTGATCTATTTGTTCTTGTATTATTATCTAATGAATAATAATTCTCTGTATTTAGGTAATGTCCAAAGTGAATCGTCAACAATCAACTCAAGTTTGTCGATGTGGTAACGAATCTCTTCTAATTTTGGAACAATTGTATCGTGATAAGCAATTGCTTTTGCACGTTCTTCTTCGATCTTATTGGCAACTTTACGTGCGTCAACCATCATATCCACATGTTCTTTGATGTAAGTTGTGTGTATAGAGATTGCTTCAATCAGCTCAAGATTTTTGGCAGAAAGTTCTACAGCTTTTGCTGCAGGAAAGATCGACTTCATTTGGTATACATTATTTACCAATTCTGTCTGATATTTTGTGGCAACCGGAATGATGTGGTTCATAGCCAAATCACCTAGTACACGAGCTTCTATTTGAACTTTCTTGGTGTATGTTTCCCATTTCACTTCGTTACGTGCTTCCAGCTCTTTCTTTGTCATTACGTTGGTATGTTCAAACATAGCGATGCTTTCGGGTTTCAAGTAGTTGTCGAAGATAACCGGAACGCTGGTTTCGCAATCCAATCCGCGTTTTTCAGCTTCTGCTTTCCATTCCTCGCTATAACCATTGCCGTCGAAATGGATCGGTTTGCTCTCTTTGATTAATTTACGGACAATATCAAGGATCGCTGATAATTTCGGTTCGCCTTTTTCGATCAGTGCATCCACTTCTTCCTTGAAGCTTACTAATTGATCAGCAACTGCTGCGTTTAGAGCAATCATGCCTGATGCACAGTTTGCTTCAGAACCAACAGCACGGAATTCAAAACGATTGCCGGTGAAAGCAAAAGGTGAAGTACGGTTACGATCGGTATTGTCAATTCTCAAATCAGGGATTTGAGGAATATCAAGTCTCATGTCCTGTTTGCCACGGATTGTGAACAACTCATCTTTTGTACTAGTCTCGATATGCTCAAGAATATCTGAAAGTTGTTTTCCAAGGAAACTTGAAATGATTGCTGGAGGTGCCTCATTAGCACCCAAACGATGGGCATTGGTGGCACTTGAGATGCTGGCTTTTAGTAATCCGTTGTGATGATATACGGCTGTCAATACATTAACAACGAATGTGACGAAGCGTAAATTCTCTTCCGGTGTTTTTCCGGGAGCCATTAATAACGCACCGGTATCAGTGCCTAATGACCAATTGTTGTGTTTACCGCTACCGTTGATTCCCTTGAATGGTTTCTCATGCAGCAATACACGGAATCCGTGACGACGACTTACTTTGCGCATCAAAGCCATGATTAACAAGTTGTGGTCGTTAGCCAGGTTGCACTCTTCAAAGATCGGAGCTAACTCAAATTGGTTAGGAGCAACCTCGTTGTGACGAGTTTTTACAGGGATACCCAATTTTAATGCTTCAATTTCCAAATCTTTCATGAAAGCAGAAACACGTGTAGGAATTGCACCGAAATAATGGTCTTCGAGTTGTTGGTTTTTAGAACTTTCGTGTCCCATCAATGTACGGCCTGTAAGCAGTAAGTCGGGACGGGCAGCGTAAAGACCTTCGTCAACCAAAAAATATTCTTGTTCCCATCCAAGATTTGCATAGCATTTCTTTACTTCTGGATTGAAATAATGACATACGGCTGTGGCAGCTTTGTTAACCGCGCTTAATGCTTTTAATAATGGAGCTTTGTAATCTAATGCTTCACCTGTGTAAGAGATGAAGATGGTAGGAATGCACAAAGTATCATCCATGATGAATGCAGGAGAAGAAGGATCCCATGCAGAATAACCACGAGCTTCGAATGTATTGCGGATACCTCCACTTGGAAAGCTTGATGCATCCGGTTCTTGCTGAGCCAGTAATTTACCTGAAAACTCTTCTACCATTCCGCCTTTTCCGTCGTGTTCAACGAACGCATCATGCTTCTCGGCTGTGCCTTCAGTAAGAGGTTGGAACCAGTGTGTGTAATGTGTTACACCCATTTCAATGGCCCATTTTTTCATACCAGCTGCTACTTCATTTGCAATGGTTGAATCAAGTTGTACACCGTTGTCAATAGCATCAATCAGTTTTGCATAAATTTTGCTGGGAAGATATTTGAACATCTTCTCGCGGTTGAAAACATACTTACCGAAATACTCTGACGGGCGTTCTTGCGGTACTGGAACTTCCGCTGCTTTCTTTTTAAAAGCAGATTCTACTACTCTAAATCTAAGTTCTGACATAATCCTTTAAATTTGTTTGGTTGGTTATTGTAATTACAAATCTTATTTATTTTCTTTATTTAATCATTAACCGTTATAAGCAGATTCACCATGTTCGTATACGTCAACTCCTTCTTCTTCTTCACGAGGATCAACTCTGATTCCGACGATTTTATCAACAATGATAAACAAAATATAGGTGATTATTCCACTATAGATGATGCTGAAGGATGTGGCAATGAGTTGTACTCCCAATTGATGCCAGTTCCCATAAAGTGCACCATATGCTCCTGTTGCTCCTGTAATGGCTCTGGTGGCAAATACACCGGTTAGTATTGATCCGACAATACCACCGATACCGTGTACGCCGAATGCGTCGAGAGAGTCATCATATTTGAATTTAGGTTTCACGTATGCTACCATGCAGAAGCAAACGATAGAGGTAATCATACCTATGCTCATTGCACCTAATATACCTACAGAACCGGATGCAGGAGTGATGGCAACTAAGCCGGCTACTGCACCTGTGCATACACCCACTGTGGTTGGCTTCTTATTGAGTAGCCAGTCTATGATCATCCATGTGATAGCAGCTACACATGTTGCCAAATGAGTAACCAAAAATGCGTTTGCATCAAGGCCGTCGGCTGTAAGGCCACTACCGGCATTGAATCCGAACCATCCTAGCCACAAGAAGGCTGCACCCATGAATACAAATGGTATATTGTTGGGAGATGTTGGGCGTCCTACCTTGTAATCTCTTCTTTTACCTAGCATTAATGCCATGATGAGGGCTGAAACTCCGGCGTTGATGTGAACAACTGTACCACCAGCGAAGTCAATTGCACCTAGTTGTTGCAACCAGCCGCCGCCCCAAACGAAATGTGCCATGGGATTGTATACGAGTATCGACCAAAGGATGGTAAATAAAAGAAATCCTGAGAATTTGATGCGTTCAGCGAATGCTCCAATAATAAGTGCCGGTGTAATGACGGCAAACATACATTGGAAAAGCGCGAATGAGATTTCGGGAACATTTGCGGGTGAAACGAGTGATTTCGTGGTGACACCGTTGAGGAACACTTTGTCAAATCCTCCAATTACAGCACCGAGCGGACTTCCGCTTTTCATAAATTCGGTACCGAAGACCCAGCTATACCCGAAAGCAAACCAGAGAATACTGATGACAGCAACGCAAATTAAGCATTGCATAATGATACTCAAAATATTTTTTTGACGAACTAAACCTCCGTAGAAGAGTGCTAGTCCGGGAATGGTCATTAAAAGTACGAGGATTGTAGCAACAGTCAGCCATGCTGTGTTGCCGCTGTTGAGCACAGGGGCGGTTTGAGCGGCGCCTTGTGCTAAAGCTACCATCGGAGCAGCAAAAAATATAGTAATAATTGCTGAAATTTTTTTTATTAGTTGTATCATAAAAATTGTAAGTTATTTATTGTCGTATAATGCGATGTCTCCTCTTTCTCCTGTTCTGATGCGGACAGAGTCGTCGATTGTTGATATAAAGATTCTTCCATCACCGATTTCTCCTGTTTTTGCACATTCTCGGATAGCATTGACTGTTTTTTCAACATTGATATCACGTACTACTAAAATCAACATTGTCCTTTCAATGTAACTGGTGTCATAAACGATACCGCGAAAGATTCTTTCTTGACGAGTTTTACCAACTCCTCTTACATCGTAGTATGAGAACCATTCAATGTCGGCTTCCAGAAGAGCTTCTTTTACTTCTTCAAACCTTGATTTGCGAATAATTGCCTCAATTTTCTTCATAATATGTTATTTTTAAAACTTAAATCAAATACCATGTTAGCTTTTCGTAATTCAGGATTAACTGCTTTTCTGTAAAAGTCGGCATGCTGAAAAAGCTTACTATTTGTTGTTAACTCTATGTTCATTGTTGCAAATTTATCCGTTGCTGTGTTGTATACACTATTCCAAGGCATGTACACCTCTTCTGTTGGTAACAGCAATGTGGTGGCACAATTTACTATTATTGTGAAATTTCTCGTTTGCTTTTTTGTTTTCATTTGAATATTTATAGTGAACTAGTATAGATTTTGTACCTGCATTTGTAGTTTAAGGTATGCGCAAATTAAAATGTATAGTATGAATATGCAAATCAGAATGCCATGATTATGACATCCTGATTTATATTTATTTTAACCAAGTAGCTAGTCTTTCCATTGCTTCAAGACAATCTTCATGATTGCCAAATGATGTCAAGCGGATATACCCTTCTCCGCTCGGTCCGAAGCCTACACCCGGAGTACTTACGACACCTGCTTCATACAGCATTTGTTCGAAGAATTTCCAGCTGGGAGTATCGTTGGGTGTTTGTACCCATAAATATGGAGCATTTACGCCACCGAAAACCTTTAATCCAAGTTTCTCTAGTCCGGCTTTCATTGTGTGGGCGTTGTTCATATAGTAATCAATAGTCTTTTTTATTTGCTCTTTGCCACTCGGTGTGAATATGGCTGCTGCACCTTTTTGAGTGACATAAGAAGTACCGTTGAATTTGGTACATTGTCTACGATTCCAAAGTTTGTTGAGCGACGTTTTTTCACCATTAAGTGTCGTGGCCATTACTTCTTTTGGTACTACTGTATATCCGCAACGAACTCCTGTGAATCCAGCGGTTTTTGAGAAACTTCTAAATTCAATAGCCACCTTTTTTGCACCTTTTATCTCATAAATAGAGTGGGGAACGTCTGATTCGGTGATATAAGCCTCATAGGCTGCATCATAAAGAATTAATGTGTCATTTGCAAGCGCATAATTAACCCATTTCTTTAATTCTGCCTTTGTTAAGGTTGTACCTGTAGGGTTATTCGGATAGCAAAGATATATCATATCAACCCGATGATCGGGTAATTGTGGAATAAAATCATTCTCAGCTAAGCAAGGAAAGTAGGTAACATTACTCCATCTTCCGTCTGCTTGCAAGTCCCCTGTTCTTCCACTCATAACATTAGAGTCAATGTATACGGGGTAAATTGGGTCAGTGACGCCAATGCTGTTATCGTGATTGAGAATATCTCCGATGTTGCCTGTGTCACTTTTTGCTCCATCATTGACGAACACTTCGCTCGGTTCTAGATAGATGTTACGTGGAGCATAGTCATTTTTAATAATTTCTTCAATTAAAAATTGATAGCCTTGTTCCGGACCATATCCGTGGAATGTTTGCTTGTTGGCTAAATCATCTACGGCTTTGTGCATAGCTTCAATAACTGACGGAGCTAAAGGTTGAGTGACATCTCCAATACCCAAGCTAATTACTTTGGTCTTTGAGTGAGTTACTTTAAATGAGTTAACCTTTTTGGCAATGTCGGAAAATAAATAACTCCCGGGAAGCTTTAAAAAATTCTCATTAACTAGTGCCATAATATGTTGTTATAAGTTTGTTGTCAAAAATTAATATTCAATCGTACCGTCAAAAACTTTTGTTGCAGGTCCGGTCATGAACACATGACCCGAAGCTTCATCCCATTTTATATGGAGTGTGCCTCCATCCATAACGATGTTGCTGCTTCGTTTAGTTTTTTCAATTAATGCACCTGCTACGGCTGTTGCACATGCGCCGGTGCCACATGCCATTGTGATACCAGATCCTCTTTCCCATACACGCATCCTTACATCCCCATCAGGGAGTACTTGTGCGAATTCCACATTGGTTCTATCGGCGAACATCGGATGATGTTCTAGTATGGGGCCGATTGTGGGGAGGTCTATCGTTCGAATATCTTCGACATAGAAAACCAAATGTGGGTTACCCATTGAAACTGCTGTTCCTTTTACCTGTAATTCTTTAACTTCAATATCTTTTCCTATCAATTCAGGCTTTCCCATATCCACTGTTACTGAAGTGACAATATCATCTTCGGTGTGTAATACGATATATTTAATGCCTGATAAAGTATCTAATGAAATTTCTTTCTTATCTGTTAGATGATTCTCATACACATATTTTCCAATACATCTGGAAGCGTTTCCACACATCATGGCTTCCGAACCGTCTGCGTTAAAAATGCGCATACTGAAATCAGCTTTATCTGACTCTCCTATTAAAACTAATCCATCCGAACCTATTCCAGTGTGGTAGGCACTCCACTTACGTGAAAGTTCTTCCGGATTTGCGATGGGGTATTGCAACGTGTTTACATAGATGTAGTCGTTACTCGCTCCATGCATTTTGGTAAATTTGATAACTTTTGTCATTTCGATGGTTGTTTCAATTTAAAGATGCCTTTTTGTTTTACCACGCTGCAAATGTAATTCAATTTGTTTGAAAAAGCAATATAAACTGTTACTAAAATCTGATTATTTTTATTTGAATTAACAAGTTGTTATTAATTTACACGTTTTTGCTTACAGTTTATTTTTAAACCATAGGTGGTATGTGTTAATTTGAAAGTGTCAAATTGCTTTTTGTTTATTGTATATGGTTATCAAAAAGAAATGATATTCTGTATTATCATTTCTTTTTCATATATATGCTATGTTATAGACTTATTGGATCTAATAAAAAAGACCGATCTCTCAATAAAGAGAGGTCGATCTTTAATAAACAATAAAGTCAGGAATAAAAAATTATTTATATGCGTCATCATGTACACCTTTTACGGCTCGTCCAGAAGGATCGTTTACATTCTGAAAACTTCTATCCCATGCTAGTGCTTCGGGTGTAGAGCATGCAACGCTGGGTACACTAGGTACCGTGAGTGCTGCACTTTGGCTTGGGAAATGCTCTTGGAATATAGTTCTATAGTAATATTCCTCTTTGTTCATCGGAGTGTTTATAGGGAAACGTTCGGCTGCATTTACCATTTCTTCATCACTAATTTGACTAGAAGTGAGTGCTTTTAATGTGTCTATCCAATTGTATCCAACTCCATCGCTAAATTGCTCCTTTTGTCTCCAGGCTATGTCTGCAGGTAAAGTATCAGCAAATGCTTCGCGGAGAATCTTTTTCTCAATTATTTTTCCGGGTGCCATTTTAGCCTCTGGGTTGATGCGCATTGCTACATCCAAAAATTCTTTATCGAGGAATGGTACTCTACCTTCTACTCCCCATGCTGCTAATGATTTGTTTGCTCGTAGGCAGTCATAAAGATGGAGCTTCTCAATTTTTCGAACAGTTTCTTCATGGAACGATTTTGCATCCGGGGCTTTATGAAAATAGAGGTATCCTCCGAATATTTCATCTGCTCCTTCACCGCTCAGTACCATTTTTATGCCCATGCTTTTAATGACTCTTGCCAATAGATACATAGGCGTAGAGGCACGTACGGTGGTTACGTCATATGTTTCGATGTAATAAATGACATCCCGTATGGCATCAAGTCCTTCTTGAATAGTATAGTTTATCTCGTGATGGATTGTACCGATATGTTTGGCCACTTCACGGGCTTTAATTAAATCGGGAGCACCTTTCAGACCTACGGCAAATGAGTGAAGTTGCGGCCACCATGCATCGCCTTTGTTGTCTTCTTCAATACGTTTAGCCGCATATTTTTTTGCAATGGCTGAGATGACAGAGCTGTCAAGTCCTCCGCTTAGAAGTACTCCATAGGGCACATCGCTCATTAATTGGCGTTGCACTGCATCTTCTAATGCATCGTGAATATCACTAATACGCGCAGGGTTGTTGGCTACATTTGCATAATCCATCCAGTCACGTGTATACCATTTTTTCATTTCACCTTCTTTACTTGAATAGTAATATCCAGGTAAGAATGTTTCATAACGTTCGCATTGTCCTTCTAGGGCTTTTAATTCGCTTGATACGTAAATTTTTCCGTCATCGTCATAACCTATATATAAAGGTATGACACCTATGGGATCACGGGCAATTAAAAATTCATCTTTTTCTTCGTCGTAAAGGGCAAATGCAAAGATGCCACTTAGATCTTCCAAGAAGTTGATTCCTTTTTCGCGATAGAGGGCAAGAATAACTTCACAGTCACTTCCGGTCTGGAATTCATATTTACCAATGAATTTTTTACGAATTTCTCTGTGGTTATAAATTTCTCCATTTACGCACAATATTTGTTTTCCATCTGGAGAATAAAGTGGTTGTTTACCACTTTCCGGGTCAACAATTGACAATCGTTCGTGAGTCAATATTGCCGTTTTCCCGCAATAAATGCCACTCCAATCAGGTCCACGATGGCGTATCTTTCGAGCCATCACCAGAGCTTTGTTGCGCAACGCTTTAGTTTGCTCTTTTATATTGAATATTCCTACAATTCCACACATATAAGTTTCGTTTATTGTATTTATTTATTTTGTAGATAGTTATCGACCTGTTCTGCGATATCTCGTCCAGATGCCATTGCGCGTACAACTAGCGATGCTCCGCTGGCTGCATCTCCGGCTATAAATGTACCTCGTGGATATTCTTTCTTTTCAGGACGAAGAAAGCCCATGGCAAGTAGTACTATATCTGCCTGAATCACTTCTTTTTTGCCTGTAGGTTTCATTATCGGACGACCACCTTCCGGATTTGGCAACCATTCAACTTCTTCAACTTCAACTCCTGTGAGCTTTCCATCTTTTCCGATAAATTTGTTACTTGTCAGGCTCCATCGACGTGTACATCCTTCTTCGTGGCTGCTTGTTGTTTTCAGCACATTGGGCCATTGTGGCCAAGGGGTTAACGGGTTGTCTCCTACAGGAGGTTTGGGCATGATTTCAATTTGCGTCACACTTTTTGCTCCTTGGCGAATGGATGTACCGATACAGTCGCTACCGGTATCACCTCCTCCGATTACAAGTACATTTTTACCTTTTGCATTTACTAATTCGTTTTTACCGAATGTTGAGCCAGCCAATATTCTGTTTTGTTGTGATAACATATCTAATGCTAGATAAATACCACTCAAGTCACGCCCGGGAATAGGTAAATCACGAGCAACAGGAGCACCTGTACAGATGCAAACAGCGTCGTATCCTTTGGGCAGGTTGTTAAAATCAACTTTTGTATTCAACTCAAATTTGATTCCTTCGGCTTTCAATAAATCCACTCTACGTGTGATGATATGCTTATTGAGTTTGAAGTTAGGAATACCGTAACGTAGCAAACCTCCAACATCTTCATGTTGTTCGATCAAAGTTACGTGATATCCCCTTTTATTCAATCTGTTTGCTACTACTAATCCTGCAGGACCGGAACCGATGACTGCGATCTTTTGCTTTTTTCTTTCTTTAGGAGGCATTGGTTTGATAAAGCCTTCTTTAAAAGCAGCTTCTATGATAGCTGCTTCATTTTCACGAATGGTAGTCGGCTCATCACAGCTTAGCTTTAGAACACAACTTTTTTCGCATAATGCAGGGCAGACACGTCCGGTAAATTCTGGAAAGTCATCTGTTTCAGTCAAATTGTTATAAGCATCTTCCCATCTACCTTTGTAAAGATAATCCTGCCATTCTGGTTGTATGTTGCCAAGGGGACATGCCCAGTGACAGAAAGGAACGCCGCAATCCATGCAACGTGAGGCCTGCAATTTACGTTCACTTGAGTTCAAGGTTTGTTCAACTTCACCGAAATCAAGGATACGATCGTGAACGGGACGGTATCCCGCTTCTTGTCTATGTATAGTTAGAAATGCTTTTGGATTTCCCATGATTCGAAATTTTTGTCGGATTGATTAATAATCGCGTTGCATGTCTGCAATCTTTTGTTGTAATTTTTTCATTTGTTCTTCTTGTAGCACTTTCTTATATTCGATAGGAACTACTTGAATAAATTCTTCAACATAGTGGTTCCATTCATCAAGCATTGTACGTGCCAGTTTGCTACCAGTATACAAGTAGTGTTGACGAATCATTTCATGAAGTTCTTTGCGATAGCTGCTTTCTTCAATTAGTGAAAGTTCTACCATTTCCATGTTACAGAAGAAATCGAAATCACCTTTCGGATTCCAAACATAAGCTACTCCACCACTCATTCCAGCAGCAAAGTTACGTCCGGTAGGTCCCAAAACCACTACACGACCTCCAGTCATATATTCACAGCAGTGATCGCCTACACCTTCAACAACAGCTTTTACACCAGAGTTGCGTACTGCAAAGCGCTCACCTACACGTCCGTTAATATAGACCTCACCGGCTGTGGCTCCATATAAAATGGTATTGCCTGCAATTGTATTTTCTTCAGCGATATAGTTACTGCGGATAGGAGGCAAGACAGAAATTCGTCCTCCGCTCAATCCTTTCCCCAAGTAATCGTTGGCATCTCCTTCAAGCTTGAAACTAACGCCATGAGGAAGAAATGCGCCAAAGCTTTGCCCTGCTGATCCTTTGAATTTTACACTTAATGTTTCATCGGGTAAGCCGTCTTCACCATGCTTCTTGGCAATGGTACCGCTTAGCATGGCTCCTACACTACGGTCGGTGTTTGCTATGGAATATTCCAGTGATACTTCTTTCAGATCATCAATTGCATCTTTGGCATGTGCGATGATATCCAAATCTTTCACATTATCTATGCGATGGTTTTGATTGGTGGTGTGATGTATCGGCGTAGACTTTGCTCTTTCGGGCATTAATAGTAGTTTGCCGAGATCTAGCAAGTCATGTTTAAGGATACCGTCACTAGGTTTACGTACGATCAAGTCGGTACGTCCTACAATATCTTCCAATTTGGTGAACCCCATTTCTGCCAAGTATTCACGCACCTCAGTTGCCAAGAATGTGAAATAGTTAACCAGATATTCAGCTTTACCTCTGAAGCGTTTTCTCAATTCTTCATTTTGTGTAGCAACACCCATTGGGCAGGTATTCATGTGACACTTACGCATCATGACACAGCCTAATACAATTAAGGCTCCTGTCGCAAAACCAAACTCTTCAGCACCCAGCATTGCCATCAGTACGATGTCACGGCCGGTCTTTAATTGACCGTCGGTTTGTAAGGTTACTTGTCCACGCAATCCGTTGATGACTAAGGTTTGTTGTGTCTCGCTTAAACCTAATTCAGCCCAGGTTCCTGCATATTTCATTGAGCTCGCAGGAGCAGCACCAGTTCCACCGTCAGAACCTGAAATAAGAATCATATCAGCTTTTGCTTTTGCAACACCTGCAGCAATGGTACCTACGCCATCTTCAGCAACAAGTTTCACACTGATACGTGCTTTAGGGTTCACATTTTTCAAGTCGAAGATTAATTGTGACAAATCCTCAATTGAATAAATATCGTGATGAGGTGGAGGAGAAATTAAAGATATACCAGGTATACTGTGACGAGTCTTTGCGATAATATCGTTTACTTTAAATCCCGGAAGTTGTCCTCCTTCACCCGGTTTAGCTCCTTGGGCAATTTTGATTTGTATTTCTGATGCGCTAGCCAAATATTCAGCGGTGACACCGAAACGTCCTGAAGCAACTTGTTTGATAGCCGAATTTAGTGATACACCATCCACTTTCTCATGGAAACGTGCTGAATCTTCGCCACCTTCACCTGTATTGCTCTTTCCTCCAATTTTGTTCATGGCAAGTGCCATAGCTTCATGTGCTTCTTTGCTGATGGCACCGAATGACATAGCACCGGTTGCAAAGCGTTTCATAATGCTTTCAATAGGTTCAACCTTATTTATGTCAATAGGATTTTTCTTAAAATCAAGGAAGTCTCTTAAGAAAATCTTTTTCGACTTGTTGTCTATTAATGAACTAAAATCTTTGAATTTATTGTAATTTCCTGTTCGTGTTGCAATTTGTAGAGCAGCAATTGTTTCAGGGTTCCAAGAGTGTTGTTCGCCATTTTTACGATAAACGTAGACTCCTTTATTTTCAAGTATGTTGTCATCTCCGTTTTCAGAGAATCCTTCATCGTGGAAAATTGTTGCATCATGGGCTATTTCTTCCAGCCCGATACCTTCAATGGGTGAACTCATTCCTCCGAAATATTCATTGCTCAGATCTTTACTGATGCCGATCGCTTCAAATATTTTGGCTCCACGGTATGAACGGATTGTACTGATACCCATTTTACTCATTATTTTGAGTAATCCTTTGGATACAGCTTTTATATAGTTCTTTTCAGCAGAGTTATAATCCAGTTGGATTTCTTTTCTTGCAACAAGGTCGTCCATGATAGCAAATGCCATATAAGGATTGATCGCACTGGCTCCGAATCCTAAAAGCAATGCTGCATGCATCACTTCGCGAATTTCACCTGATTCAACAATAAGGGCAGTCTGTACGCGTTTACCTACAGAAATGAGGTGATGATGTACGGCGCTTACAGCTAGCAATGAAGGAATAGCAGCATGTGTCGCATCCACATTTCTATCGGATAAAACAATATAGTTAACACCTTTGCCTACAGAGTCTTCTGCAATCTTGCAAATGCGTTCAAGTGCTTCTTGTAATCCGATTTTACCTCTTGATGCATCAAAAGTTATGGCTATTTTTTCTGTTTTGAATCCTTTGTAACGGATGTTGCATAAAATGTCGAGTTGGGAGTTGTTTAATATTGGTCCACTCAGTTTCACCATTTTGCAATGATTTTCATCGGGAATCAATATGTTAGCACCAACCGCACCGATATATTCAGTAAGAGACATTACCATTACTTCACGAATCGGATCAATAGGAGGGTTGGTTACTTGTGCAAATTGTTGACGGAAATAGTTGAACATCAACTGTGGCTTTTCGGACAAAACCGCCATTGGAGTATCATTTCCCATTGACGCAGTAGGTTCTTTCGCATCACTACACATTGGCATAATGATTCTATCGACATCCTCTTTCGAGTATCCGAATGTATGTAGCATGCGATTATAATTTTCAACTTTGTGAGATACTTTGCGCCCAGACTTCAACTCATTGAGTTCTACGCGGTTGTTTGCCAACCATGTGCGATAAGGGTGTGCATCAGCCAATTGCTTTTTAAGCTCACCATCATAATATATTTTACCCAATTGAGTGTCAACCATCAATATTTTACCGGGTTGAAGACGTCCTTTTTGTTTGATACCAGACGGGTCGAAATCCATCACACCCACTTCAGATGCGACGACCATCATATCGTTGTTGGTAATCAAATATCTAGCAGGACGAAGACCATTTCGATCAAGCATACCACCGACATAGCGTCCATCACTGAACAATAATGCTGCAGGTCCGTCCCATGGTTCCATCAATATAGAGTGATATTCATAGAAAGCTTTTAAATCTTCACTGATCGGATTTTTGTCATCAAATGATTCAGGAACCAACATTGCCATAGCATGTGGAAGGCTTACACCGCTCATAACTAAGAATTCGAGGACATTGTCAAGAGAGGCACTGTCGCTCATTCCTTCTTGTATAATGGGACTGAAATCTTTAATGTTGCCCAATGCAGGAGAAGATAGCACACTCTCTCTTGCTTCCATCCAAGCACGGTTTCCTCTAATTGTATTTATTTCACCGTTGTGGCAAAGTAAACGGAAAGGTTGAGCTAATCCCCACGTTGGAAAAGTGTTGGTACTGAAGCGTGAATGAACTAATGCCAAGCCGCTTGTGAAATAATTATTAGTAAGGTCTGGAAAATATGTTCTCAACTGTAATGATGACAACATACCTTTATATATAATATTCTTTGTAGAAAGAGAGCAAATATAGAAATCATCTTTTGAAGCGATAGAAGATTTCTTCACCTGACTCTCAACTCGTTTTCTTATCAAATAAAGTTTGCGATCCGGATGAAGATCATTCTCACTAAAACCGGTTACGAATATTTGTTTGATGTCCGGCTCCACTGATTGTGCCTCTGGACCCAATATTCCTGAATTAGTAGGAACATTGCGTAAATGCATCAATGTGAGTCCTTCTTTCTCTATTTCGTCGAGAAGAATACTTAAAAATGTTTGTTGATCGTCTTTGTTTTTAGGTAGAAATAATAATCCTGTACCGTATTTCCCTTTTTCAGGAACAGGTATGCCTTGTAATAAAATAAATTCGTGGGGAATTTGCAACATAATACCAGCACCGTCTCCGGTTTTATTATCTGCACCTTCAGCACCACGGTGGCGCATGTTTTCAAGCACCTTTAATGCTGCTTCAACTAATTCATGTGATTTCCCGCCATGAATGTTTACGACCATACCCACGCCACAAGCATCATGTTCGTTGCTCGGGTTATATAGGCCCGACTGTTCGGGCCGTCTCTGGTACGGTAAAGCCTGTGATTCGTTGTTAAAAAGTTCTTCTTTCATCTTCCAATTGACTTTATTGTACATTATACACCTTATATTCTATCATAATGGCTGCAAAGGTAAAAATATAATTCCTTTTTGATATAAAATTCGTGAGAATATGTTTATGGAAGCTTATTTTTTAACTATATGTAACATTCTGATGTTTGTTTTGTGCATAAAATTTCAAATTGAAATAGAATTGGCATTATTAATTATGATTTGTAACTGTTCGCGTCTTTCTTAGTGTGCTTTTCTATGTTCAAACAATTTTTGGATTAATATTGTCACGTAACATAAAATGTGTATCTTTGCAAGCAAAATATTAAATACAAATATTTATGTGTGGAATTGTAGGCTATATTGGTGATAAAGATGCATATCCTATACTAATCCAAGGATTGAAGCGTCTCGAATATAGAGGATATGATAGTGCCGGCGTGGCATTAATCAGTAAGGATTTAGACTTGAACGTTTATAAGGCTAAGGGTAAGGTTGCTGATTTGGAAGCTTATTCGGTTCAAAAAGATATTTCAGGTTGCGTGGGCATTGCCCATACTCGTTGGGCTACACATGGTGAGCCTTCACAGGTGAATGCTCATCCTCATTATTCTGCATCAGGTAACTTGGCGTTAATCCATAATGGAATTATTGAAAATTACTCCGTATTAAAAGAAAGACTACAGAAGAAAGGTGTTGAGTTTAAAAGTGAAACCGATACTGAAGTCTTGGTTCAGCTTATTGAATATATTCAACTCTCAAATAATATAGATCTTCTTTCTGCAGTACAGTTGGCTTTACGTCAAGTGATAGGAGCTTATGCAATCGCTATACTTAATAAGAATAAACCTGATGAAATAATTGCTGCTCGTAAGAGTAGTCCTTTGGTTGTTGGTATCGGTAAGAATGACAGTGAATTTTTCCTGGCTTCGGATGCAACTCCTTTTGTTGGGCATACAGATAAAGTGGTTTATCTTGAAGATGAGCAAATAGCAGTGATGCGGGTGGGAGAGCCTCTCAAGATTGTAAATCTCAAAAATGAGGAGATGGATCCGAAAGTAAGTAAGATATCTTTGGATTTGGGACAACTTGAAAAGGGTGGATTCCCTCACTTTATGTTGAAAGAGATATTTGAACAACCAGGTTGTTTGCGTGACTGTATGCGTGGTCGTGTAAATGCAGAAGGCACCAACGTTTCCTTATCAGCTGTTATCGATTATAAAAAGCAATTGTTGAATGCTAAACGTTTTATCATTGTGGCTTGCGGTACCTCATGGCATGCCGGTCTTATAGGTAAGCATTTAATAGAAAGTTATTGCCGTGTTCCAGTACAGGTAGAGTATGCTTCGGAATTCAGATATAGCGATCCTGTTGTTGACGAAAATGATGTTGTTATTGCTATTTCTCAATCCGGCGAAACGGCTGATACGTTAGCCGCTATAGAATTAGCCAAGGAGAAAGGCGCATTTATATATGGTATATGTAATGCAATTGGTTCAAGCATACCGCGTGCAACTAATACAGGTTCTTACATTCACGTTGGTCCTGAAATAGGTGTGGCTTCAACAAAAGCCTTTACCGGACAAGTAACGGTTTTGGCTATGTTGACTATGGCATTGGCAAAAGCTAAAGGTACGATTTCTGATGAGGAATATTTAAAAGTTGTTGGAGAACTCAATAATATTCCTGCAAAGATGAAAAAGGTACTTGGTCAGAATAAAAAGATTGCAGAGTTATCCAAGATGTTTACTTATGCACATAACTTCATATACTTAGGGCGTGGATATAGTTATCCTGTTGCTTTGGAAGGAGCACTTAAATTGAAAGAAATTTCTTATATTCATGCCGAAGGTTATCCTGCGGCTGAAATGAAGCATGGCCCTATTGCTCTGGTTGATGCCGAGATGCCTGTGGTCGTGATAGCTACACACACGGACTTGTATGAAAAGGTATTCAGTAATATACAGGAAATCAAGGCTCGCCATGGAAAAGTAATTGCATTTGTAACTGAAGGTGATGAAGAAATTAAAAAAGTGGCTGATTACTGTATTGAATTACCTGCAACTATTGAATGTCTGGATCCGTTGATCACGACTATTCCTTTGCAATTGTTGGCTTATCATATTGCTGTTTGTAAAGGTAAAAATGTGGATCAACCAAGAAACTTGGCTAAATCTGTGACGGTAGAATAAAGAAGAGAGATATTATCAATAAATATAGAAAAAGCATATGGAACCCTTAAAACATGAGTGTGGCGTTGCTTTGATTCGATTACTTAAACCTTTAGAGTATTTCGAAGAAAAGTATGGCACATGGATGTATGGCATTAACAAACTCTATCTTTTGATGGAGAAACAGCACAATAGAGGACAAGAAGGTGCCGGTTTGGCTTGTGTCAATTTGGAGGCGGCTCCCGGTAATGAATATATGTTTCGTGAAAGAGGCATGGGCGCCGGTGCAATCACGGAAATTTTTGAAAATGTGCAGAATAATTTCCGAGGGTTGACAGATGAACAACTTCATGATGTGAATTATGCTAGAGAGCATATACCATTTGCCGGTGAGTTATATATGGGCCATCTTCGTTATTCTACTACCGGACGAAGAGGTTTAGCTTATGTTCATCCTTTCTTACGTCGTAACAATTGGCGGGCGAAAAACTTGGCAATTTGCGGCAATTTCAATCTGACTAATGTGGATGAAATCTTTCAACAAATTGTTTCAACCGGTCAACATCCTCGAAGATATTCCGATACTTACATAATGCTTGAACAAATGGGACATCGTCTTGATCGAGAGGTGGAGCGGTTATTCAAACTTTATGAAGATCAGGGTGTAAAAGAAAAGGATATTACCGGAGCTATTGAGGATCATGTCGATATAACAAATGTACTTAAGACTAGTAGCAAAGATTGGGATGGAGGTTATGTAATAGCCGGATTAACCGGTAGCGGTGAATCTTTTGCCGTTAGAGACCCTTGGGGAATTCGTCCCGCATATTGGTATCAGGATGATGAAGTAGCGGTTGTGGCGAGTGAACGTCCAGTCATACAAACAGCTTTTAATATTTCCATTGATAAAGTTAAGGAGATTCAACCCGGACAAGCTGTTATTATTAGTAAAGCCGGACATGTTCGTACTGCTCAAATAAACAAACCTAAAGAAGTAAAGGCATGTTCATTTGAGCATATTTATTTTTCAAGAGGAAGTGATCAAGATATATATCGTGAACGTAAATTATTGGGAAAGCAATTAGTGGATCCTGTCCTTAAAGCTATTAATAATGATATAGAACACACTGTCTTTTCATTTGTGCCCAATACAGCTGAAGTCGCTTTCTTCGGAATGATAGAAGGATTTAACGAATATCTGAATGAGCTTAAAGTAAAGGAAATTGCCAGTTTAGGACATATTCCTACTCATCAGGAATTGGAATCTATTCTTTCGCGTTGTATACGTAGTGAGAAAGTCGCTCTTAAGGATATTAAACTTCGTACATTTATTACAGAAAGTAAGAGTCGTAATGATTTGGCTGCGCATGTGTATGACATTACTTATGGTAGTATCGTACCGTACCAGGATAATTTAGTGGTTATTGATGATAGTATTGTGCGTGGAACCACTTTGAAGCAAAGTATTTTGCGGATACTTGACAGATTGAATCCTAAAAAAATAGTAATAGTCAGTAGTTCGCCACAGATTCGTTACCCGGATTATTATGGTATCGATATGGCTCGTATGGAAGAATTTATAGCATTTAAAGCTGCTATAGCCTTGCTTAAAGAGCGCGATATGAAGGACGTGATACAGCGTGCTTATCAAAAATCGAAGGAGCAAGAGTTTTTGCCAAAGGAACAGGTTGTCAACTATGTTAAAGAAATATATGCACCTTTTACTGACGAAGAAATTTCTACCAAAATGGTAGAGTTACTTACCAGCAAGGATATTAAAGCCAAAGTTAAGATTGTTTATCAAACAATAGATGGGTTGCATAAAGCAATTCCTGAGGCTAAGGGTGACTGGTATTTTACAGGTGACTATCCTACGCCTGGTGGAAACAAACAGGTAAATTTGTCTTTTATAAATTATATAGAGCAGGTTTATCAGTTTTAAACTCAAAAGTCAAAACAACAATATCGATTATATAGAGATGCAACAAGAGAAAAATGTAACTTTAATCCTCGACGACGGGAGCCGTTTTAGCGGCAAGTCGTTTGGTTTTGAAAAGCCTGTTGCCGGAGAGGTTGTGTTTAACACAGCCATGATGGGATATCCAGAAAGCCTTACAGATCCATCCTATGCCGGACAAATGATGGTTCTGACGTATCCGTTAGTTGGAAATTATGGAGTACCATCAAGAGATTTAGCCGAGAACGGATTATCACTTTTAATGGAAAGTGATCACATACATCCGTTGGCTATTATTGTCAGTGATTATTCTTATGAGTATAGTCACTGGAATGCAGTTTCAAGTTTGGCTGATTGGCTAAAACAAGAGAAAGTGGTGGGAATTACCGGAGTTGACACACGAGCATTGACAAAATTGCTTCGTGAAAAAGGTTCAATGAAGGGAAAAATTCTTTTCGAGGGAATGGAAGATATTGATTTTGTTGACCCTAATCTTGTGAACCAAGTTGAACATGTGAGCTGCAAGGAGGTTATCACTTATGGAGAAGGTGAAGGAAAGAAGCGTGTGGTATTAGTTGATTGCGGAGTAAAGGACAACATTATTCGTTGCTTGTTAAAGAGAAATGTTACAGTAGTGCGTGTTCCTTGGAATTATGATTTTACCACTCTTCAATATGATGGATTGTTTATAACGAATGGTCCCGGTGATCCTGATACTTGTGATGCTGCTGTGCAAAACATTAAAAAGGCATTGAATGGCGACAAGCCTATTTTTGGTATTTGTATGGGAAATCAATTATTGGCTAAAGCCGGTGGTGCTAAAGTCTATAAATTGAAATATGGTCATAGAAGTCACAATCAACCTGTTCGCAAGGTTGGAACCAACCATTGTTATATAACCAGTCAGAATCATGGCTATGCTGTTGATAACAGTACGCTTTCTTCCGATTGGGAACCGCTATTTATCAATATGAATGATGGTACGAATGAAGGTATCCGTCACAAGTCAAAGCCGTTTTTCTCAGTGCAGTTTCACCCTGAGGCTTCTAGCGGTCCACTTGATACTGAATTTCTTTTTGATGATTTTGTAAAGCTTCTTTAATTTGATGATGAAATGAGAGAAAAAATAAATAAAGTCTTAATATTAGGTTCCGGTGCTCTTAAAATCGGGGAAGCCGGGGAATTTGATTATTCGGGGTCGCAGGCTCTCAAAGCCTTGAAAGAGGAAGGCATTGAAACCGTTCTCATAAACCCGAACATTGCCACTGTTCAAACGTCAGAAGGAGCAGCCGATAAGATCTATTTTCTTCCGGTAACTCCTTTTTTTGTGGAAAAGGTGATTAAGAAAGAAAAGCCTCAAGGTATTCTGTTGGCTTTTGGAGGACAAACAGCACTCAACTGCGGTGTTGCTCTTTATCAAAGTGGTGTTCTCAAAGACAATGATGTAAAAGTTCTTGGTACTCCGGTGCAAGCGATTATGGATACAGAGGACCGTGAACTCTTTGTCGATAAATTAAATGAAATAGATGTAAAAACTATAAAGAGTCAGGCCGTAAAGTCGGTTGTTGAAGCTCGTCGGGCAGCTAAAGAATTAGGTTACCCGGTGATTATTCGTGCAGCTTATGCTTTGGGTGGACTAGGTTCAGGATTCTGTGACAACGAAGACCAGTTAGACATATTGGTTGAAAAGGCTTTTTCATTCTCTCCTCAGGTATTAGTTGAGAAGAGTTTAAAAGGTTGGAAAGAGATAGAGTATGAAGTTGTACGTGACCAATATGACAATTGTATCACGGTTTGTAACATGGAGAACTTTGATCCTCTGGGTATACATACGGGAGAAAGTATTGTGATTGCTCCTTCACAAACCCTTACAAACGCTGAGTATCATAAATTGCGTGCACTTTCCATTCGCATCATCCGTCACATCGGTATAATAGGTGAGTGTAATGTGCAATATGCTTTTGATCCACAGAGTGAAGATTATCGAGTAATTGAAGTAAATGCCCGTTTAAGTCGTTCATCAGCTTTGGCATCTAAGGCTACTGGTTATCCTTTGGCTTTTGTTGCTGCGAAACTTGGTTTGGGTTATGGTTTGTTCGAACTGAAAAACTCTGTAACGAAAACAACATCGGCTTTCTTTGAACCGGCTCTTGATTATGTGGTTTGTAAAATACCGCGTTGGGATTTAGGTAAATTCCATGGTGTTGACCGCGAACTAGGTTCAAGTATGAAGTCTGTCGGTGAAGTGATGGCTATCGGTCGTACATTTGAGGAGGCTATCCAGAAAGGTCTTCGTATGATCGGTCAAGGTATGCATGGATTTACGGAAAACAAAAATATTACTATTGACGATATTGATAAGTCGTTGCGTGAGCCTACTGACAAGCGTATTTTTGTGATTAGTGAAGCTTTCCGTCAAGAATATACGATCGATCAAGTGCATGATCTCACAAAGATTGATAAATGGTTCTTGCAGAAGTTGATGAATATTATCAGAGCTTCTAAAGAGTTGGAACATTTTGATAGTCTTGAAATGATTTCTCCTACTCTTTTGAGAAAAGCAAAAGTATTGGGCTTCTCTGACTTCCAGATTGCCCGTGCGGTATTTAAAAATAATGAAGAGATTGAAGATGAAATTCTAAAAGTACGTGATTGGCGTAAGACGTTGGGTATAGTACCTGTTGTAAAGCAGATCGATACTTTGGCTGCCGAGTATCCGGCTCAAACCAATTATTTGTACTTGACATATAGTGGTACAACAAATGATGTAACTTATTTGGGTGATCATCGTAGTATCATTGTACTTGGTTCCGGTGCTTATCGTATAGGTAGTTCTGTCGAATTCGACTGGTGCGGTGTGCAGGCTCTTAACACAATCCGTAAGGAAGGTTGGCGTAGTGTTATGATCAACTATAACCCTGAAACGGTTTCGACCGATTATGACATGTGCGACCGTTTGTATTTCGATGAACTTACGTTTGAACGTGTATTGGATATTCTTGATTTGGAAGATCCGCATGGTGTTATCGTATCTACCGGAGGGCAGATCCCGAACAATCTTGCCATGCGTCTTGATGAACAACATGTAAATATACTTGGAACTTCTGCAAAGAACATTGACAATGCTGAGGACCGTGAGAAGTTTTCAGCTATGCTTGACCGTATTGGTGTCGATCAACCTCGTTGGAGAGAACTTACTAGTCTTGAAGATATAAACGGTTTTGTCGATGAGGTCGGATTCCCTGTATTGGTTCGTCCAAGTTATGTGTTGAGTGGCGCGGCCATGAATGTATGTTCCAACCAAAGCGAGCTTGAACGTTTCTTGAAGTTGGCAGCTGATGTATCTAAGAAACATCCAGTTGTTGTTAGTCAGTTTATTCAGCATGCGAAAGAAGTGGAAATGGATGCTGTGGCAAGAGATGGAGAAATCGTTGCTTATGCTATCAGTGAACATATTGAGTTCGCAGGTGTGCATTCAGGTGATGCTACCATCCAATTCCCTCCACAGAAATTATATGTTGAAACGGTTCGTAGAATCAAACATATTAGTCGTCAGATCGCACAGCAACTTCATATATCAGGTCCGTTCAATATTCAATATTTGGCTCGCGAAAACGATATCAAAGTAATTGAATGTAACTTGCGTGCGTCACGTAGCTTCCCATTTGTCAGCAAGGTCTTAAAGATCAATTTTATTGAGCTTGCTACCAAAGTAATGTTGGGATTGCCTGTTGAACGTCCTGCAAAGAACCTGTTTGATTTGGATTATGTAGGAATAAAAGCATCACAATTCAGCTTTAACCGTTTGCAAAAGGCTGATCCGGTGTTAGGAGTGGATATGGCTTCGACAGGTGAAGTCGGATGTATCGGTAGTGATACTTCATGTGCTATTTTGAAAAGTATGTTGTCTGTAGGTCAACGCATTCCTGAAAAGAATATATTACTTTCGACAGGTGATACAAAACAAAAAGCCGATATGCTTTCTGCAGCAAAACTTTTGAAAGAAAACGGATATAAGCTTTATGCTACCGGCGGAACTCAACGGATGTTGGCTGAGAATGGAATTGAAGCTGAATTAGTTTATTGGCCTAGTGAGGACAAGCAGCCCCAAGCCCTTGATATGTTGCATAGAAAAGAGATTGATATGGTTGTGAACATTCCGAAGAATCTGACAGAAAGAGAATTGACTAACGGATATAAAATACGTCGTGCCGCGATTGATTTGAACATACCGTTGATAACGAATCCTCGTTTGGCTAGTGCATTCATTACAGCTTTCTGCACGAAGAGTGTTGATGATTTGGCTATAAAGAGTTGGGATGAATATAAATAGATATGACTTGGTTCTTGATAATAAAAGAAGCAAATAGATAGGCTAAATAAAATGCCCGGATGGTTTTAATCATTCGGGCATTTTTATTGATGTAAATAGAAACCTTATTTGATATTGTTCCTTATTTTCTTTAAGTATGTTTTCAGACCATCTGCATCTTTCTGTTCGATGATGCCTTGAATGGTTTTTAATTCTGTGCGGATCCGTTCAACTTGCCCACTTGTACGAGGATTAAATAAAATCTCTTGCAACAGATAGTCATCTTCGCTGAGCAAACCCTTGGCGATGGCCATGTGTTTTTTGAAAGTTGTACCTGGTGCATCCTGATGTTTCATGACCGCAGCAAAAACGAAAGTACTTACAAATGGAATAGACAATGAATAAGCCACCGTTTCATCATGTTGCTCAAATGTATATTCATAGATATTCAAATTAAGCTGTTGGTACAAATCTTTGAAAAAGACCTTCCCTAAATGATCGCTTTCACTGATGATGATCGCATTCTCTGTACTTAAATTGCTGAGGCTGGCAAATGTAGGACCGAACATTGGATGTGACGATACAAAACGAAAACCACTATCGGCATAAAATTTCTTTAAGCCAGTTTTCACGCTTGCAATATCACTGATAATACAATCCTTGCCTAAAACGGGTAATATGTCCCTAAAAGCTTGTAAGGTATATTTTACGGTTACGGCATTGATTACCAATTCCGGTTCGAAGTTTTTAATTTCTTCCAGTGTGGTAAATCGATACGTATTATACACGAATCTCAATTGTTGTGGATTTACATCATATACAGCTGTTTCGTGTTGAAAGCTTAGCACGTCGGTAAAGAACGAGCCCATTTTGCCGGCACCTAAAATTAATATTCTCATGACACTTTTATTTGTTTATTACTTCCATTTGCTGGCGGATACTTTCTTCATGAATAGCTTCGAATACTTTCTTCGTAAAGTCTCCGTCCATACCGCATTGTATGCCTTGTGCACTTCTTTTTGAAATGATTTCATCATAACGGTTGCGTTGCAGGATTGTCATATCATGTTCTTTCTTGAATGTACCAATTTCACGACTGATGCGCATTCTTTTTGACAGAATTTCAATCAATGTATTGTCACAATCGTCAATTTGGCGACGTAGCTCATTCAAGTTCTCTGTTGTTTGTGTTTCTTTTCTGATCACAAGTAAATTTAGAATGTACTCAAGCACATCGGGAGTTATTTGTTGCGCAGCATCACTTAATGCAGAATCAGGATTGCAATGTGATTCAATGATTAATCCATCGAAGTTAAGATCCATTGCTTGTTGACTTAAAGGTGCTATCAATTCACGCTTACCACCAATATGACTAGGGTCGCAGAACATGGGTAATGCTGGAATACGGCGACGCATTTCGATAGGAATGTGCCACATAGGTAAGTTTCTGTAAATCTTCTTATCGTAAGATGAAAATCCGCGATGAATGGCACCGATGCGTTTTAGTCCGGCTTGGTAAATACGTTCTATTGCACCAATCCATAATTCCAAATCAGGGTTAACCGGATTTTTAATCAATACAGGAATATCCACACCTTTCAGTGCATCAGCTATCTCTTGAACAGCAAAAGGATTCGCAGAAGTGCGGGCTCCGATCCAAATAACATCTATATCAGCTTTTAAACATTCATATACATGCTTTGCTGTAGCCACTTCGGTGCAAACCTTCATTCCTGTCTCTTGCTTTACTTCTTTCAACCATTGCAAAGCAGGTACGCCCATACCCTCGAAGCCTCCGGGTTTAGTACGAGGTTTCCAAATACCTGCGCGGAAAAGTTTGAATCCACGGTTTGCCAAATCTTTGGCTGTAGCCATTACTTGTTCTTCTGTCTCGGCACTACACGGACCAGCTATGACTAAAGGCCTTTTTGCCTCTTCACCTTCAACTAAATTGAGCGGTTTTAATTCTAATTCCATAATGTATTTTTCGTTTAATTTTTATTTCATTTCTTTTATTCTCTTCAAAGCTTCTGCTAACAGATGTTCTTTGCAGCATAATGAAAGGCGTACATAACGTGCACCGTTACTACCGAAAATTATACCCGGGGTGATGAACACATGAGCTTCATGCAATACTTTTTCCGTTAGTTCTTCTACATTCTCGTATTTATCAGGAATGCGTCCCCATAGGAACAGACCAACTTGTTTCTCGTCATATGTACAATGAAGTGCATTCATTATTTCACCGGCCAACTTGCGGCGTCTGCTATATGTCTCATTGTTTCCTTCATACCATTCGGCTCCACTTTCCAAGGCTTTTGCTGCAGCTAGTTGCAATGGACGGAACATTCCTGAATCAATATTGCTTTTTACTTTCAATATCCATTTCACAAATTCGGCATTTGAAGCTAACATGCCTACACGCCATCCTGGCATGTTGTGTGCTTTACTCATGGAGTTGAATTCAATACAACACTTTTTAGCTCCCGGAACTTCCAGTATGCTCAATGGATGATGATTCAAAATAAAACTATATGGATTATCATTCACCAGCACAATGTTGTGCCGACGTGCAAAATCTACCAGCTTTTCATATAATTCATAGGAAGCGTTAGCACCTGTCGGCATGTTGGGGTAATTTGTCCACATCAACTTCACTCCACTCAGGTTCTTTTTCTCCAATTTATCAAAATCTGGTTGCCAATTATTTTCTTCAAGCAAATCGTAATAAACAACTTTTGCTCCTAACAGTTTGCTTAATGAGGTGTAAGTGGGATATCCCGGATTGGGAACCAGAACCTTGTCACCTGGATTTACGAACGCTAAGGTAACATGCAATATTCCTTCTTTTGATCCGATTAGTGGTTGTATTTCCGTGCTGGGGTCAAGTTCCACTCTGTACCATTTTTTGTACCATGCGGCAAAAGCTCCGCGAAGTTCAGGTATTCCTGTATATGGTTGATAGCCGTGCGCATCATCTTTCATGGTTTCTGTGCACATAACGTTTCTCATCTCCTTTGATGGGGGCAGATCGGGACTTCCGATGGCCAGACTGATTACGTCCAGTCCTTGTGCATTCATCGCATCCACTTCTTTACGTTTGCGTGAGAAATAATATTCTTGCACGGTTGCCAGTCTGTTGGCAGGTACGGCTTTAAATGCTTGATTTTCCTTCTTCATATTCTCCAAGTATTTTAAATTCTTTAGTCAGGGGCACAAGTGCATCCAATGATTGTTTGTAACGTAAATAGTCATTGAAAGTGAGATCCACATAAAATTGGTATTCCCATTCACGTCCGATGATAGGTAAAGATTGTATTTTTGTCAGATTGATTTTGTAAAACGATAGGATAGAAAGAACTTGTGAAAGGCTGCCTTCCGTATGAGGGAGAGTGAATACGATACTAGCTTTATTGATTTTTTCAGACACAAGCAGCTCTTCCGATTTCCATTTGTCGGCCAAGATCAGAAAGCGAGTGAAATTGTGTTTGTTGGTTTCTATACCCGTGCGCAGAATTTTCATTCCGTATATCTTAGCTGCATATTTCGAGCAAATGGCGGCATGTCCCTTCAAGTTTTCTTTTTTTATGTTTTCTGCACTTTGTGCAGTGTCTTCAGTTTCCACTACTTTGAATTTGGGATGTTCTTCAAGAAATTCCCGACATTGCATCAGTGCTATGGGGTGTGAATTCACTTCAGTGATGTCATCCCAATCTTCTTCAGGCAAACACACAAGGCTGTGTGATATTTTTAATTTATATTCTCCTATAATCAGTGCTCCGCTTTGCTTAATCAATTCGTTGTTTTGTAGTAAGCTTCCGGCAATGGTGTTTTCAATAGCCATTATTGCAAGTGCATCATTGTCTTTATGTATCGTTCCTATTACTTCTTTGAAAGTTTGGCAACACACCAATTCAATATCCTTCTCATCTGAAAAGTATTTGTGTGCTGCTATGTCATGATAGCAACCCGGTACGCCTTGTATGGCAATTTTCTTCATATCTATCTTATTAAAATGTATCTTAAAAAAAAATCCCGCTCATTTGTTTGAGCGGGATCACTATATTTCAGTATCTTAATTATATACATACGTTTTCCCGCTTCACTTTGCTGCTAAAGTAAAAGTAAAAGTAAAAAAACGATGTGTAAATAAATGATTTCATTCTTTCTGTCTTTGTTGTGTGCAAATTTACGACAAAGAATTTAAGCTGCAAGTATTTTGTTACTTTTTTTCGAAAAAAAGTGCGAATATGTAAGTTCCTGCATCTAAATATGTATTTATTTAGCTGTGTAAGTTCCTTTCGCAACATATACTTCGTTCTCCTAATTTATTCTATTGGCTTTTTATTTACTTTCCAAGCAATTCAATGAATTGGTTTTGCAAGCTGTTTAGAGTATGTGATATTTATGATGGAAGGGACAATTAATGGTGTTTTTTTGTTCTATGTAACATGCTATAATTAATTTGTATCACAAATATAGGTGTCTTATGCTCGTATCACTTACTTTTGCAAATGAATTAGTTTATGAGAAAATAGGAGAATAATTTTGTATTATTGACGTTGTACTAAAATACATTGTTAATGTAGTGGGGATGTGAAAGGATCATTTATATTGGAACGTTCATGCACATGTCAATTTGCAATTAAAATAATTACCAAAAAATATATGAAAAGAAAAACATTTTTATTGGCACTCTCTTTAGTGAGTTGTATTCTTTTGAATGCCCAAAAAAAAACAACAAAATTAGTGTTGCAGTTAGATAAGCCGTCTGTAACGGTTAGTCCGACCTTATATGGTTTGATGACTGAAGAAATCAATTATTCGTATGAAGGAGGATTATATGCTCAGTTGATTCGCAATCCATCTTTTAAAGATGTAAAAAGGAATAAGGGGGCTCATCAAGGATGGCCGCCTCCTCAATCTTTCGATCCGGCATACTGGGCATTAAACGATACACTGGCTGCAAGCATGGCAATAGATAAAAATGACGGTATCAACAATGCCAACAAAGAATCACTTTGCTTAGATGTAAAAGAGAATGGGAAAAAAATTAGTATTCAGAATGATGGATACTGGGGATTCCCGATACGTCCTAATACAACGTATAAGGGAGGCCTGTATGTTAAGACAACTGCATCAGAAAGTTCTGTGCTGACAGTCAGTTTAGAAAGTCTTGATGGAAAAACCGTTTATGCGTCAACACAAATCAACGGCATATCAGGACAGTGGGGCAAATATCAATTTTCTCTTGCCACACCTGATGGGGTCGTTCCTACTAAAGATGCTTGTTTTCGCATATCTACCAATACTTCTGGTAAATATTGGTTCACAAGGGTAACGTTGTTTCCACCGACCTTCAATAATCGTCCGAACGGTTTGCGTCCCGATCTTATGACCATGATGCGCAATATGAAACCTAAGTTCTTACGTTTGCCCGGTGGTAACTATTTGGAAGGAAATTCTTTTTCAGATCGTTTCAACTGGAAAACAACCATTGGAGATACTGATTTGCGTCCTGGTCATAATAGTCCTTGGGGATATCGCTCAACAGATGGTTTAGGATTATTGGAATATATGGAGTGGACCGAAGATATTGGAGCAGAGCCTTTGTTGGCTGTTTTTGGTGGATATGTATTAAACCGTGATTATTTGACCGGTGATAATTTGAAACCTTTTGTTCAAGATGCATTGGATGAGATAGAATATGTTGTAGGTGGCCCTGATACAAAATGGGGAGCGCAACGTGTGAAAGACGGTCATCCTGAACCGTTCAATCTGAATTATGTAGAGATTGGTAACGAAGATTGGTTCGACAATTCAGGCAGCTATACCGAGCGCTACAAACAATTCTATGATGCAATTAAAGCTAATTATCCTCAACTGGGAATTATTTCCACCATTGGCGGAAGAACAAATATGGGTAATACTATGAATGTACCAGGTGTAAAATTGGATATTATTGACGAACACTACTATCGTGATGCAGCTGATATGTATCGTAGTGCATTTCAATATGATTCTTACGATCGTAAGGGGCCGAAGATTTTTTGTGGCGAATGGGCTACCCGTGAAGGCAAACCTACTACTAACATGAATGCTGCTTTGGGTGATGCTGCATGGATGACTTGTATGGAGCGCAATTCGGATATAGTTATTATGTCATGTTATGCGCCGCTATTCGTTAATGTCAGCCCGGGTGGTATGCAATGGGAGTCTGACTTGATTGGCTATGATGCGTTGAATGCCTATGGTTCTCCTTCTTATTATGCGCAAGTTATGTTTGGGAATTATTTGGGTAATAAAGTTGTGTCTGTCAAGGGAGAAAATGTTCCTAATTTCGAATTGCCTCTCAGCAAAAGAGATTCGATAATGGGCGTAAAACCTACATCCGTTCCTGAAATATATTATGTAGCGACTAAAGATTCAAAAACCGGTGTTGTATATCTTAAAGTAGTCAATGCGGTGGGGAAATCACAAAAAGTTTCCATCGCTTTTGATGGAAAAGTGAAAGTAAGCCCTAAGGCTATCAAGGTTGAACTCAAAGCTACTCATCCGGATGATACCAATACAATAGATAATCCGAAAAATATTGTACCTGTAAAATCAGGAATAAAAGCTTCCAAGAATTTCAATTATACTTTTGCACCTTATTCCATTACGGTGTTGCAGATAGATACTAAATGATAATTAATAAATATCGTCTTGAATAATTGATATCAGATAGATAATACTAAAATAGAAAATGCCTTATTGACGGAATAAATCTATATTTATTTTGTCAATAAGGTATTTACTTTTTTTGATATTAAGATAATTGATTCCTTAGATTGTAACTGTCTTTTAGTTTTTCCATGAAAGAGAAAATCAAATTGAACAGTGTGTTTTGGGAGGAGTTCTTCAATGTAGTCTGTAGATAAAAGTTTAGCTTTTTCGATGCAATAATTTATTCATTGTCTTTTCAATCGATGAAATATCAGATAGAGGTGCGTCGGTATATAGGATTAAGGTGCGTTCCTATAATGGATTGACTGTTAATGAATGCTTGAAACATATGTTAAACATATATACCATCGCACCCTCATTCTATATAGCTTTCCAAACTGGTTTATGGAGCATTTGCGAGATACTTCGTTATTTAATAAATAAGCAGTTTATTTTAGACTTGTAGGGCTCCAATGATCATCACCTCCAAGAACTTTATTTATGGAATAGTCCTGCAATTCATCCTCGTTCATCTTTCGGATACATGCCCATTTCGCACGTTTGCTCATATCTGCACCTGGTCCATAATTCTTATATTCGTATAATTTGAGTTCAGAGCTTGTATCACAATAATCCATATGCCATTTGGTCGGCCATCCTTGTGGATCAATTTCTTTGCACATATAACATTTTATCCATGCAACTTTTGGGTAATCCTGCCAAGGGCGTCCAAGTGCAATGTTTCTTCCATCGTCGCCGAAACGCGGACTTTTTGATGCGTAGGTCAGTTTGCAGTCATTGAATACGATGCCATATGCTTGATTCTTAGGAGTGGCTGGAGCCGTGATCCATCCGCCACCGAAACTACGTATTTCACAAGCATCAAAATAGGCTATGCCTGCTCCATAGATATAATCAGTTCTACCGACAACCAGGCAATTCTTAAAATAGCTGCGTTTGCCTTTTGCACGTAGGAATATTGTATCCTGATACCCTAAGAACCTACAATTGATAAATATGTTTTTATCGGACTTAACAGTAATTGCCAATGCTTGTCCTACAGGTCCTGCTGTGTTTTGAAAGGTAATATTCTCAGCATGGAATCCATCACCTTCAATGGTGAATGAGGCAGAAGTTTCTAACAATTCTTTAGTTAGTTTCATCGCATCTTCTGCCGGACATCTGTGGTTATAGCCGTCGGCGCAGTCGTAGATATGATAACTGATAACAGTCTTGTCACTGCTTTCGCCAATCATTGTAATGTTCTTTTTATCTTTCGGTACTAATATTTTCTCTTTGTCATAGATCCCATTTTTGATAAAAATTATCGTTTGTTTTTCTGAATTTGACGGTACCGCATTGATAGCATCTTGAATATTGGTGTACTTGCCTGAACCGTCCTGAGCGACAACGATATTAGCTTTAAATGCTTTACTTGCTTGTAAAGACAGGCCAGTCAGAAGCAGCAATAGTGATAAAAAGAATCGGTTTCTCATGTCTCTTTATATTGAAAATATCTGTATTTTTAATGCGGGCAAATACTGAAAAAAAAGCAGGAAGAAATCACAATGGATTTGCTTCCTACTTTTTTTTAAGCAATTAAAATAAAAAAACATTATTTCTTTCTAGCTTTGTAGCGAGCATTCAAACCATCAACGATATCTTTAGTAATATTGTAAGATTCATCAGCATATAATAAATTATCAAATCCTGTATTGCTAAAAATCATGCTATAGCCATGTGTTTTGTTATATTCTTTCAGGAAGTGATTGATAGAATCACGCAACTGAATACTGTTTTTTTGGTTTTCTGCTTGCAATTCGTTTGTCAAGCGGTTTTGCATTTCTTGCAAATCTTGTTGTTTCTTTTGCAGGCGAGCATTTTCTTGTTGGGCACGATCTTCGCTTACGAATGCATTGTTTTGTACTTTGCGCTGAAACTCTGCACCCTCTTGCTGCAATTCACGTGCTTTCTGGTTTAAAGTGGCGCGGATGTTTTCCTCTTTTTTCATCATCATTTCGTTCAACTCATTCCAATAAGCATATTTCGTGAGCAGAGTATCAACGTCGACATATGCGACTCTTAATCCTGTTTGAGCTACACCTTTGGGAGTATTGTTAACAGAGCTGTTATTGCTCTTCTTCCCATTGCACTGGGTTAATAGTAACACCGCCGCAACAGCTAGTATTCCTTTTGCAAGGTAATTCATTCTTTCCATAATTTTTTATTGGGTATAAATTCGTATTTCGTTCTCTACTTCTTGCGGTTATTTTTGTTCTCTTCAATTATATATTTTATGCCATGTCGGCGCATAGCTTTACGGTTGCCAATATAGGTATTAGGACAATCGCCATCTTTCTTAATTAAAAGTTTTATGCATAATAATGATAAAATGATAGCAACAATTAACAATGTAATGAATATAATCTCGAACATTTGCATTAATTTTGTGCTGCAAATATAAACTATTGCGGGCATATTAGATGCAATTAATGGATTAAAACAACATAGATATGGAAAATTTAACATTAAAACCGGAAGCGATATTCCGTTTCTTTAAGGAGATATGTAAAGTACCACGTCCATCAGGACATGTGGAAAAAATCATAGAATACTTGAAAAACTTTGGTGAGAGTCGTGGGCTACGTACTAAAGTCGATAAAGTGGGTAATGTGGTTATTTTTAAATCCGCAAGTAAGGGTAAAGAGAACTTGAAGGGTGTTATTCTGCAAAGTCATATGGATATGGTTTGTGACAAGTTGCAGGATGTGGAACATGATTTCTTTACACAACCTATTGATGCATATGTCGATGGTGAATGGTTAACAGCACGCGGCACAACATTAGGTGCTGATGATGGTATGGGAATTGCTGCAGAACTGGCGGTTCTTGATGATGACACCTTGGTGCACGGCCCCATTGCTTGTGTCTTTACAGTGGATGAAGAAACTCATTTGACTGGTGCTAAAGGAATGGATAACGAATTTATGGAAGGCGACATACTTATTAATTTGGATTCGGAAGAAGAAGGATTGATTTATATTGGTTGTGCCGGAGGTAATGAAACGGAAGCGATATTCAATTATCATAGAGAAGCTTTACCTGCTGATTATTTCACATTCAAAATCGAATTGAAGAAATTTACAGGTGGTCATTCCGGTGACGAAATTAATAAGAAGCGTGCAAATGCGATCAAGGTGCTTACTCATCTTTTGTATGAGTTGCAGAGTAAATATGATTTGCGTCTAATAGAAATTAAAGGTGGCAGCAAGCACAATGCTATACCTCGTGAGGCTTCTGCAATAGCTGCGGTGCCTATGGCTGATAAAGAGACTCTACGTGTTGATTTTAATATTATGGTCGCAGATTTTGAGAATGAATACAAAGTAACTGATAACGATGCTATCTATTCTTTAGAGTCATTCGGAGAGAAATCAGAGGCTATTGAGAAGAGCGTTGCAGATAAATTGATCAAATCATTACAAGGCGTGTTCAATGGAGTGTTTGCAATGAGTCAAGAAATTGATGGTTTTGTTCATACTTCTTCCAATTTAGCCATTGTAACTACGGAAGCAGATAAAATTTCGGTAATAAGCAGCCAAAGAAGTGACACTGAGTTCTCTTTGAAAGAAGTATCGACAACAGTTAGTTCTGTATTTAATTTAGCTGGAGCTTCAACTGTTACCGATGATGGTTATCCCGGTTGGGAGCCTAATCCGAACTCTGAGATTCTAGACTTGGCTGTAGATTCATACAAACGTTTATTCGGTAATACTCCTGAAGTAAAAGCAATTCACGCCGGATTGGAATGCGGATTATTCTTAAAGAAATATCCTCATTTGGATATGGTTTCTTTTGGCCCAACGTTAAAAGGGGTACATACCCCTGATGAAGCTTTGGAGATAGCAACTGTAGACAAATTCTGGTGTCATCTTACGGATATATTGGCAAATATTCCTTTGAAAAAATAAAAAGAAGTTTATTGGTCGAGTTTCTTGCATACAAATTCGATAGTTGTTTTTTTGTTTGAAGACTCCTTTCATTTTAGGATGAAGGGAGTTTTTTCTGTCGGATACTTTACTTGATAATACTACAAATGATGAAAAGGTTTGTATTTCTTTTGGTGATAAGTTTACTGTTGAGTGTTCAAATGCAAGCACAAGAACATTTTAGGGTGATGTTCTATAATACCGAGAATTTCTTTGATTGTACACATGATACGTTGAAAAATGATTATGATTTTTTACCTGAATCCATGCATCATTGGACTAGAGGAAGATTATTTCAGAAAGCGCTTCATATATCTCAAGTAATAGCAGCCGTTGGAGAATTGGATCCACCGGCATTGGTGGGTATGTGTGAAGTGGAAAATGATTCTTCAATTTACTATCTATTGCATCGTTCTCCTTTAGCACAGTTGGATTATCAATATGTCATGACCCATTCAGCCGACGAACGAGGCATTGACGTAGCTTTGCTCTATCAGCGAGGTGTTTTTCGCTTGTTGCAAAAGGATTCGATTCGTCCGGTCTTTCCGAACGGAATTCATCGCTCCACTCGTGATATTTTACATGTATCGGGTATGATATTAACTGGAGACACTCTTGATTTATTTCTTTGCCATCCACCATCTCGTATGGGAGGTCAGAAGCAGTCAGAACCGGCTCGTTTATTTGTCGCTTCTTTATTGCGGAAGTATGTGGATAGTTTGATGATACAGAGAAAGAATCCGAAAATATTGATTATGGGAGATTTCAATGATTACCCGGATAACAAATCGGTATGCGATGTATTGGGGGCTAAAGAGCCTGATGACGCAGTCGTACCAAACCAATTATATAATTTAATGGCTGATAAGCAGCGAAATAAAGGCTTCGGCAGCTACAAGTATCATGGAGAGTGGGGTATATTAGATCAGATTATTGTATCAGGAACACTCTTACAGAAAGATTCACGTATGCTTACGAGTAAGGAAAAAACACGTATAGCTGATTTCCCATTTCTGCTGGAAAAAGATGAAAAATACTTTGGAATGAAACCTTTTCGCACCTATTATGGAATGAAATATCAGAACGGATATAGTGACCATTTACCGGTGTTTGCAGATTTCCTACTTTTGTTTTAAACTGTTTGTTTCGTTTTATAATTATACTTATCTTTGTGGAGTAACAATCTAAAATAAATTCACTTAAATGGGAAGAGTATTGATTATTGGTGCTGGTGGAGTAGGCACCGTTGTAGCGCATAAGGTGGCGCAAAACCCTGATGTTTTCACAGATATCATGATTGCGAGCCGTACAAGATCGAAATGTGATGCTGTGGTTAAGGCCATCGGCAATGATAAAATACAAACGGCTCAAGTAGATGCAGATAATGTGGAGGAACTTACAGCTCTGCTCAAGAATTTTAAACCTGATATTGTGATCAATGTAGCATTACCTTATCAGGATCTTCATATCATGGATGCTTGCTTGGCTGCCGGCGTGAACTATTTGGATACGGCTAATTACGAACCTCGTGATGTAGCACACTTTGAATACAGTTGGCAATGGGCTTATCGGAAGCGTTTTGAAGAAGCCGGTTTAACTGCAATCTTAGGATGTGGATTTGACCCAGGGGTAAGTGGCGTTTACACGGCATATGCAGCAAAGCATCATTTTGATGAAATCCAATATTTAGATATTGTGGATTGCAATGCAGGTAATCATCACAAGGCATTTGCTACTAATTTTAATCCTGAAATAAATATACGTGAGATTACCCAAAACGGACGCTATTATGAAAATGGTAAATGGGTAACTACCGAACCATTACAGATACATAAGGATTTAAGTTATCCTAATATTGGTCCTCGTGATTCTTATTTGCTTTATCATGAAGAGTTAGAGTCGTTGGTTAAAAACTATCCTACGATTAAACGTGCTCGTTTTTGGATGACATTTGGGCAAGAGTATCTTACACATCTTCGTGTTATTCAAGATATAGGAATGGCTCGTATTGATGAAGTGGAATATAATGGAGTGAAGATTGTACCTTTACAATTTTTGAAAGCTGTGTTGCCTAATCCTCAGGATTTAGGTGAGAACTACGAAGGAGAGACAAGTATAGGTTGCCGTATTCGTGGATTGAAAGATGGCAAAGAGCGTACTTACTATGTATATAACAATTGCAGTCACCATGAAGCATATCTTGAAACAGGAATGCAGGGGGTTAGTTATACCACCGGTGTGCCGGCTATGATAGGTGCAATGATGCATATTCAAGGACTTTGGAAAAAGCCCGGTGTATATAATGTAGAAGAGTTTGATCCGGATCCTTTTATGGAGCAGCTCAATAAGCAGGGATTACCTTGGCATGAGTCTTTTGATGGTGATTTGGAATTATAATGACCGATTACTCTTAGATAAATTGAAAGTACTGAAAAGACTCTGAAGACTGAGTATAAAGAAGCTCTAAAGAGCATTTAAATAAGATCATTCTCCCCTTTGTTTTCGAGAAAAAGCTTATGAAGATGAATGATAAATGGCTAGACGTTATATGAAAGTAGAATTATTCGGCGAAATAAACTTTTGAATAGTATGGAAAAGAAAGATGAACTTAATTTTGAAACTGAAAAAAATATGGAATCAAGCGAAAAGCTAAAAGCCTTGCAGGCGGCTATGGACAAGATAGAAAAGAGCTTTGGCAAAGGCTCTATCATGAAAATGGGAGATGAAGCAGTAGAACAGGTTGAAGTGATCCCTTCTGGATCTATTGCATTGAATGTAGCCCTCGGTATAGGAGGTTTTCCACGTGGAAGAGTCGTTGAAATATATGGACCTGAGTCTTCCGGTAAAACCACTTTGGCTATACATGCGATTGCTCAAGCTCAAAAATTGGGCGGTGTGGCTGCTTTCATTGATGCTGAACATGCATTTGATCGTTTCTATGCAGCGAAATTAGGTGTTGATATTGATAATTTGTTGATTTCACAACCTGATAATGGCGAGCAAGCGTTGGAGATAACTGAACAGTTAATCCGTTCGTCTGCTATAGATATAATTGTAATTGACTCTGTTGCTGCACTTACTCCTAAAGCTGAAATAGAAGGCGATATGGGTGAGAATAAAGTGGGATTGCAGGCTCGACTGATGTCACAAGCATTACGTAAGCTGACTTCTACCGTAAGCAAAACAAAAACAACGTGTATCTTTATCAACCAGTTGCGTGAGAAAATTGGAGTGATGTTCGGTAACCCTGAAACAACTACCGGTGGTAATGCACTGAAATTTTATGCTTCAATACGTTTGGATATCCGTCGTTCTACGCAATTAAAAGACGGCGATGAGGTTATTGGTAACCAAGTGCGCGTAAAGGTTGTAAAGAACAAGATGGCTCCTCCTTTCCGTAAGGCTGAGTTTGACATTATGTTCGGTGAAGGTATTTCTCATTCAGGAGAAATTATTGACTTGGGATCAGACTTGGGCATTGTCAAAAAGAGCGGTTCGTGGTATAGCTACAACGATACAAAGTTGGGACAAGGACGTGATGCTGCCAAACAGTGTATTAAAGATAATCCAGAACTAGGCGATGAAATAGAAAAGCTGATCTATGAGAAATTGCATGAGGCAAAAGTAAAATAATTTGCGCAAGAATAAAGATTATTGATTAAGCAATAGTTAAATCTATTTATATGTAAAAAGGGATATGTCAAGAATGACTATCCCTTTTTTCTTGAATGATAAATATAGATTCTAATTTGCTGTCTTATTTTTGCATGGTCATCCCTGCTAATATTCCGTCATAGGAATTAAGAAGAGTGACAACCGTGGTTAAAGATGAATTATTGATAGGCAAGCTGTTCAATTTGGAAAGGAACGAATATAATTTCTTTGATTCAAACAAAATTTGTATTGCATCCGTGCTAGATCTCGACAGAGTAGCCGTGGCTGTACCTAGCCCTTCCAGGAAGGTGAATGTAAGTTTTTGATTAGATTCATCATAGGTGTAGGTACCGTTGTATGTTTTCTTTCCAACCTTCATTCCAAATGTGTTGTTTGAATTCAGAGTCAGGTTCAGACTTCCCTTTTTAATTCCTATTTCTTGCAAACTTTTGTCCAGTTTTGTTCTTGTAGATTGTGCCAGAGTTTCACCACCGGCTTTCAAAAGTAAGTTCTCTGATTTAGATGAACATGCTGCACCTGAGTATTTCCATGTACCCACTAGCTCTTCTGAGGTTATTGATGATGAATTATTGACCACTGATCCCAATACTGTAGTCAAAATACTATTCATCTCTGTTGCATCATTTTGAGTTGTTGATTTACTTGTTAATGAGCCACAGCTGCTAAAACCTAAAAGCATGCTGGATAAGCCTAGAATGCAGATATATTTTATTTTCATGCTATATAAAATTTATAAGATTTGTATTGATAAACAAAATTAGTAATTATATGTTTTCATTATTTCAACGAAACATAGTTTTCTATTTTTTGATGCTCCTCTTCTGTGAAATTAAAAGATCCCATAAGGACATCAAACAGATTGATCCCGTTTTCCTGAGGACCTATTGATGTAAGAGTAATAGAGATGTCATTCCTTTTCTTATTTGTATCGTCAATGATCCGTTGAACATCATCGATGATATCATAATTACATATGACCCCCAAATTATGAATCTGATTGTCAATAACAAAAGCTCCCAAAGCATTTAATAACATGTCTCCGCAGTTAGTCATTCCAGCAGTAGGGAAGGAATTAAAAGTGAAATCGCCCATACCGAAATGAATGCCCACATGGTTCAATTCTTTTTCAAAGTTTGATGAGCCACAATGATCGAGTTCCTGTATACTCTCATTGTATATAAAATTAATTTTTGTTTTGGCATTCATATCGTTGTGTGGTAGCCCCGAATCCAAGGCTGCAAAGCAGAGAAAGGTGACGAGATCGAGCGGATTCGGTTTATAACCAATCGCTTTTTCTGCAGTGTCGTATACACAGTTTATTGCTTTGTTGAGTGTAGTGGCGTCAATTAGCAAGGTAACTTCTTTGCACTCATTTAATTGCTCTTTTCCCATTCTTCTTTCAAATAAAATGAATATTTGGCGGCAAAGATATATACAAATAATGACATATAGGCAGGTGCTACTGTAAAATATCTGCATGAATGGCATTCTATTCGTTTTGGTTACTAATTTGTCTTGTACATATTGTAGCAAATAGAAATTAATGAAAGGAAAAATATATGAACTTTGATCATTTTACAATTAAATCGCAAGAGGCTTTGCAAGAGGCTGTGAATCTGGTGCAAAGTAATGGACAGCAGAGTGTGGAAGCAGCACACTTGTTATCCGGTGTAATAAAAGTGGGCGAAAACGTTGTGAAGTTTATCTTTAGTAAATTGGGGATGAATTTGGCAACAATCTCCACTGTCCTTGAGAAGCAAGTATCTTCGTATCCGCGTGTACAAGGTGGGCAGCCCTACTTAAGCAACGAGACTAACGAAGTATTGAATAAGGCAAATGACTTTATCGGAAAGATGGGCGATGAATATGTGTCGCTTGAGCATCTGATATTGGCATTGCTCATTGTGAAAAGTCCGGCATCTGATATTTTGAAAGATGCAGGAATGAATGAGAAGGATTTGAGGGCAGCTATCACTGAGTTGCGTAAAGGAAATAAAGTGACATCTCAATCAAGTGAAGATACCTATCAATCATTGGAAAAGTATGCAATCAATCTAAATGAAGCGGCTCGTAATGGAAAACTTGATCCAGTGATCGGCCGTGATGATGAGATTCGTAGAGTACTTCAGATATTAAGTCGTCGTACGAAGAATAATCCTATTCTAATTGGTGAACCCGGTACAGGAAAAACTGCAATAGTTGAAGGATTGGCTCGTAGAATATTACGTGGAGATGTTCCCGAAAACTTAAAGAATAAGCAAATATTCTCATTGGATATGGGAGCGTTGGTTGCCGGAGCCAAGTATAAGGGAGAGTTTGAAGAGCGTTTGAAGAGTGTTATCTCTGAAGTGAAAAATTCAGCAGGCAATGTTATTCTGTTTATAGATGAGATTCACACATTGGTTGGTGCAGGAAAAGGTGACGGAGCGATGGATGCTGCAAATATCTTAAAACCGGCATTGGCTCGCGGTGAACTTAAAGCCATTGGTGCAACGACTTTGGATGAGTATCAGAAATATTTTGAGAAGGATAAAGCGCTTGAACGTAGGTTCCAAATTGTGATGGTGAATGAACCTGACATATTGAGCACCATTTCTATATTGCGTGGATTGAAAGAGCGGTATGAGAATCATCACCATGTACGTATTCAAGATGATGCATTGATTGCTGCTGTTAAGTTGAGTGACCGTTATATTACGGATCGTTTCTTACCGGATAAAGCGATTGATTTGATGGATGAGGCTGCTGCTAAGTTGAGAATGGAGATTGATTCGCAACCGGAAGAGTTGGATGAGTTGATGCGTAGAATCAAACAATTGGAGATTGAGCGTGAAGCTATCAAGCGTGAAGGTGATGAAGAAAAGTTGAAACAGTTGGCTAAAGAAATTGCGGAATTGAAAGAACAAGAAGGTTCTTATATGGCGAAATGGCAAAATGAGAAGGGACTGATTAATAAAATTCAACAAGATAAGGTAGAGATTGAAAGATTGAAATTTGAAGCTGATAAGGCAGAGCAAGAGGGTAATTATGGCAAAGTGGCAGAGATTCGTTATGGAAAGTTGCAAGAATTGCAGAAAGACATTGATGAAACCCAAAAGACATTACATGAGGCACAGAGTGGAAGCGCTTTGATAAAAGAAGAGGTTGATGAAAATGATATTGCTGAAGTGGTGGCTCGGTGGACGGGTATACCTGTGAGCAAAATGCAGCAGAGTGATAAGGAAAAACTTCTTCATCTTGAGGATGAACTCCACAAACGTGTTGTAGGACAAGATGAAGCGATACAGGCAGTTAGTGATGCAGTGCGTCGTGGACGTGCAGGTTTGCAAGATCCTAAACGCCCGATCGGTTCATTCATATTCTTGGGCACTACCGGTGTAGGTAAAACCGAATTGGCAAAGGCTTTGGCTGATTATTTATTTGATGATGAAAGTATGATGACTCGAATTGATATGAGTGAGTATCAAGAGAAAGAAAGTGTGTCTCGTATGATCGGAGCGCCTCCCGGATATATTGGCTATGAAGAGGGAGGTCAGCTTACTGAGGCCATTCGTCGTAAACCTTATTCCGTAGTGTTATTTGATGAAATAGAAAAAGCGCATCCTGATGTATTCAATATATTATTGCAAGTGTTGGATGATGGACGTCTTACTGATAACAAGGGACGTACTGTGAACTTTAAGAATACGATTATTATTTTGACTTCAAACTTAGGTAGTTCGTATATTCAAAGCCAGTTTGAGAAAATCAATATAATGAATCATGATCGTATAGTAGAAGAAACAAAACGTCAAGTTTTGGATATGTTGAAGAAAACTATTCGTCCTGAGTTCTTGAATCGTATTGACGACATTATTATGTTTGAGCCTCTTGATCAAAAACAAATCAAACAGATAGTGACATTGCAAATTGATAAGGTTAGAGATATGTTGGCTAACAATGGCATTAATTTAAATATGAGTGATGAAGCTATTAACTTTTTGGCACGTGTAGGATATGATCCTGAGTTTGGTGCACGCCCAGTTAAGCGCGCTATTCAACATTATTTGCTCAATGATCTAAGTAAAAAGATTCTTTCAGGAAACGTAAATCGTGAGGTGCCAATATCCGTGGATGCTGCCGGCGATGTATTAGTCTTTAATAATTGATGAACAATAGTGGAGTAGTTTTCAATAGATAATATATGTTTTCATAAAAAAAGCTGCAAAGATCGAATGATTCTTGCAGCTTTTCTTATGAATGATATTGTGTTTCTTAAATCAACAATAGTGTTATTTATTGGTTTCTAATTTCAATTCCCATTTCTTTTGCCTTCAGAAGCATGTATTGGAATGCCGGATCATGTTCATTCGGTATAATACCATCGAGGATAGCATCTTTGATGGCAGTCTTTAAATCTCCTATTTGTCTACATGGAGGTAAGTGAAAGTGCTCCATTATTTCTTCTCCTCTAACAGGAGGCTGGAAATTGCGGATACGATCCTTTTCTTCCAAGTCTTTTAATTTTTGACGAACCAATTTGAAATTCTCACGAAACTGCTGTTTACGGTTTTCGTTTTTGGAAGTGATGTCTGCTTCACAAAGAGTCATTAGATCATCAATATCATTTCCTGCTTCAAAAAGTAAACGACGTACGGCTGAGTCTGTCACTACATCATCTGCAATGACAATGGGACGCATATGTAATCCAACTAACTTTTGAACATATTTCATCTTTTCGTTCATTGGCAGTTTCATCTTTCGGAAGATATCCGGAACCAGCTTCTCTCCTATGAAATTGTGATTGTGAAATGTCCAACCGATTCTAGGTTCGTATCGTTTTGAGATAGGTTTACCAATATCATGCAATAAGGCAGCCCATCTGAGCCAAAGGTTATCGGTATGTGAGCATATATTGTCTAATACTTCAAGCGTATGGTAGAAATTATCTTTATGGCTACGTCCGTTAATCGTTTCTTGCCCTTGTAAAGTTTTGAATTCAGGGAAAATATAATCAAGAAGTCCACATTCATCCAGCAGAACAAATCCAATAGAGGGCGTTTTAGATGCAATAATTTTATTTAATTCGTCAGCAATGCGTTCTCTTGAAACTATTTCTATGCGTTGTTTATTTTCACGTATCGATGCCAGTGTTTCCAGTTCAATGCTAAAGCCTTTCAATTGAGTGGCAAAACGTATGCACCGCATCATTCTTAGGGGATCATCGCTGAATGTGATGTCCGGACCAAGAGGAGTACGTATTGTTTTCTCTTTTAAATCTTGGATACCGTTGAAAGGATCAATCAGCTCACCGTAGCGTTCTTTATTGAGACATAATGCCAAGGTATTAATTGTGAAATCGCGACGATTTTGATCATCTTCAAGTGTACCGTCTTCTACGATAGGTTTGCGCGAATCATGTGTATAACTCTCTTTGCGTGCACCTACAAATTCAACTTCAATATCATGGTATTTCACTTGGGCTGTACCGAAATTACGAAATACTGAAACAGAAGAACCTCTGCCTAATTTTTTCTGAAGTGCTTCGGCCATTTCTATACCACTACCAACTACTACTACATCAATGTCTTTTGATGGACGCTCTAATATTAGATCACGTACATACCCACCCACAACATAGCATTCCAAGTGCAGCATATCGGCTGTTTCTGATATTATTTTGAATATAGGTGAAGATATATATTCTTTAAAATCTACTTGCTCTATATTTATCATTGATCAATGTTTCTTGTAAATAGGGCACAAAATTACTAAAAAATAGAGTTGGAATGAAACTATTTTGTAATTTTGTCGCCAATCAATAAATATTGGCAAATGAATAGAATATATTTATACATCTTTTGTTTGATAGCTTCTCTGTCAGCATGCAATAAGCAACAAAAGTCAACAGATGATGCCTATACTAAGCAAAAAACTATACTGTTGCAAGCAATTGATGCTAAAGTAAATGAACAAAAGCTACGCCTTGGGCAATTAGATAGTACTGAATTTGTGTATAAGAAGCAGCTTGATTCTATAGCAGAAAAGAGTGCAAAGAAAGAACTTCAGCAAAAGATTGCATTACTTGATAGTGAAAAAACTGATGCACAACATCGCATTAAATTCTTTTTGATGAAACGTTCAAAAGTACAACAAATGGGTATTCATCAATTGCCGATGAAGAAGTAAGAGAATAAGTCTGCTTAGAACTCATATCCGAGTTGCACACCTAAACTTTTGCTTTTGGCACTTGAACCGTAATATCCTATGGGAGTAATGCCCCATCTGCCACTTAGTCCTAGAATAACATGGCTGTAATGAAATCTGAGTGAAGTATTCATTCCTGCTTCCAAGTGGTGGAAATGTCCAGCACCGAATGTATCATATTCCGCTTCCGCTCCATTGGTTGTCATCGTTGTTTTTCCTCCCAGTCCGCATGAAACATAAGGACCGCATTCAAAAGATAATTTTGCATTATGTAATTGTTCTCCTAGTGGGAAGTAATATCTCACATTGAGGGGAACTTGTATGTACCACGCTTTGATGTCTGTTTTGACACCGGATGTCGTTTTGTCAAATTGATCCTTGTATACTGCAATTCCAGAGACAAGAGATATTTTATTATTTAGGGCATAGTCCTCATTGACGCCTAATTTGATTTCCGGCTTTGAATTTGGATTCTTGCAATCCCACATGCCTAAAGTATATGCACCTGCATACACTTCAGTCGTCCATTTGTCTTGAGCTTTTGTAGAAAGAGCACAAACTACTAAAGCTAAAAAGAAAAACAGCTTTTTTTTCATACAATTCTTTTAATGTCAGGTTTTACAATGGCCGATATAGCCAAGTAGAGTCCTAATAGTATTAATGGAATACTTAATATTTGTCCCATGTTAATAGCCATTCCTTGCTCGAAAGCTTCTTGAGGATTTTTCATATATTCAAGTAAGAATCTTGCGGCAAAGAAAATAACTAAACTGACACCTGTAATTAATCCCACTTTTTTCTCCAAATGATATTTCCAATACATTGTGCTTGACACGATCAAGGCAATGATGCAATAAAGCATTTCATAAATTTGTGTGGGATGACAAGGAAGCCCATGATCAAGTGTTTGCCACTCTTCGCTACGGATGAATAAGAATCCCCACGGCATTGTAGTAGTGTAACCGAATATTTCAGAGTTCATCAAATTACCTAATCTTATACACATACAAGCAAAAGCTATTCCCGGTATCATACGGTCGAAAAGCCACCAAACACTTTTATGTGTAATATGCTTGCTGTAATAAATTAATGCTACAATTAAACAGAACACACCTCCGTGACTTGCCAGTCCACCTTTCCATATCATTAATATTTCTAGCGGGTGTTGACTGTAATAGTCCCATCCGTAGAATAGACAATGTCCTAAACGAGCACCAATGACACTGGATACGATTGTGTACATAAACAATTTGTCAATCCATTCATTTGGGAGTTTCTCGTGCTTGAAAACACGCTCTACCATCAAATAACCTACTAAGAAGCCTATTCCCCAAAGAAGTCCGTACCATCTTATTTCATGCCCAAAGATGGTAAAAATGGCTGGATCTACGTCCCAAACAATTGATGCTAACATTAAAAAATATTTTATTAGTTAGATGAATTCCGATTTTAATAAAACATGCTTTTAGCAGTTCTTCTATGACAAAAGTAAGCATTTAGAATGATAAATTGTATCATACGTACTTAATTAATTAAAAAATACACAATAAAGTCGAGCATAATGCGTTTCTATAATCAAAAGAATATTGAAGAATGATTGAGTATATAAAAGGAACTTTGGAAGATTTGACACCCACGCAAGCTATAATTGATTGCAGTGGGGTAGGGTATGGACTGAATATTTCATTGAATACATATTCGGCTATACAGGGAAAGACGTCTGTGAAATTATATGTGTACGAAGCGATTCGGGAGGATGCTTATGTACTTTATGGTTTTGTAAGCAAGTCGGAGCGTGAACTGTTTTTATTGCTTATTTCTGTTTCCGGCATTGGAGGAAATACGGCACGTATGATTTTGTCTGCTCTTTCTCCAAACGAACTCCGCAATGTGATTGTAAATGAAAATGCAAATATACTGAAGCAGGTGAAGGGCATTGGATTGAAAACTGCGCAGCGTGTCATTGTGGATTTAAAAGATAAAGTAAAATTAGAGAGTGGGAACATAAACGCCGGAGATGGTGCACTTGTAAATAATAATATTCAGGAAGAAGCCGTTGCGGCACTTACTATGTTAGGATTTGCAGCCGCTGCTTCACAGCGGGTGGTGATGAATATATTGCGAGAAAGTCCTGATGCAACTGTCGAGAATGTAATTAAACTAGCACTCAAGCAATTGTGACAATAACTGAGAATGTGTGGATATTTGCTTTATGATTGAGATCATTACGAATATTCTCACATTCTTTTCAATCCATTTCATTTATAAAGCCACACTATTCATGTGTATCATTTCCTGATTATTTAGCCTATTTTGGAAATGCGTTTGAGCTTTTCTTCATCAATGATTTTTATTTTACGTCCGTCAATTGCCAATAAATGTTCATTGGCAAAGTTTGATAAAGTACGGATAGCATTACTAGTTGTCATATTTGATAAGTTGGCTAAGTCTTCACGCGAAAGATAAATACTAATTGTACATCCATCCTCTTCCACGCCATAGCATTCTTTTAAGAACAGAATGTTCTCGGCCAATCTGCCGCGGATATGTTTTTGTGTTAAATTGACGGTTCTTTCATCACTAATGCCCAAGTCGATAGATAGACGGCGGATAAAAAACAAACCGACCCTATTGTTCTCAAGTACAATAGAATTGATAATTTCCATGGGTATGAAACAAATGGTAGACGGTTCAAAAGCTGCTGCTGCTGTGATATAGTTACCTCCTCCGAAATAAGCACGATAAGCGAAATATTCTACAGGCTTGATCACTCTAATAATTTGGCTTCTACCACCTACTCCATCTTTGTAGATCTTTACTTTTCCATTGAGCAGGCACATCATGTGTTTGGGTGTCTCACCTTCGTAATAGATTACCTCATTCTTTTTATATGATTGTACTATAAAATTACTGCTTATTAGCTCTTGCTGCTTTGGATCTAAAGCATCCCAAAGGTCAACAAGTGCTTCTTTTATTTCATCATTTGTAAGGTTTTTTTTTATCATAACCAAAATGCTAAATAACCGTGTTGTAGAGCACAAATGTATAAATAAAAATTCAAAAACTAAAAGATTCTCTTTTTTTTTTCGAATTATAGCTATATTTGTGATAAATCAATAAGACAAACTGTGAGTACCCATCAAAAATTTATGCTGTTCTGCTTGAGAAGAATTGCACTGACCATTCTGTTTGGTTGTGGCATTACTTCAAATGCAATAAATGTGCATAATAATTTCTCGGCAGACTCTGTAATGCAGCATGTCTTTAACTCCTCCCGCCTTTATAATCACATCGTCAAAAAGTATAATGCGCAGTTGTATATCAAAACTACAATGAATATACGGAAGCGTAATTTTGCATTGCAATATATTCCGTATCTATATAGGACAGATCACAGAAGACGTTATATAATGGAGTCAATGAATGAACTTCACTATACGGCTCCTGATATCTATGATCGTAAGTTGGTGGGCGTTATGGGTACAATGAAAGGTTACCATGGCGTATATGAATCTGCAATGAACTTTTTCTATTTAAATGTGTATTCTCCTTCTCTCTTTGAAGACAAACTTTGTTCCCCTTTGTTTGCAACTTCTGAAAAGTATTATAAATACAGGCTTGATTCTGTTTATACGGAGGATGGAGAAAGGAAGTACCGTGTATCGTTTACTCCACGTTATACGAGTTTTCAATTAATTCAGGGATGGGTAGTAATCGGTTCTTCAAATTGGTTGGTGCAGACGCTTTATTTCAAATATAGAAATGAGTATATGCGGTCTAACGTGAAGGTATTTATGGGGACAAATGGTTATGAAAAATATCTTCCTGCTAAATACGAAGTGGCGGTCAATATGAAAATACTTGGGAATAAGGTGGATCTCAATTATCTTTCCTATTTGAAGTATCGTGAGGTGAATCTCTTTATTAATAACTATTATGTAAGGAGGAAAAATAAGTATGACTTGAGTGATGCTTACAACCTTACCTGTGATACAAAGAAAGTGATCGCTGATTCTGCAGGTTTTTCACATATACGTCTTATTCCACTTACCGAGTATGAACATAGTATTTATAAGGACTACTCATTGCAAAAGACTCCTGATTCAATAAAATTAGAAAATCATCGCGACAAGTCTTATGATGTATGGGGTGAGATGGGAGACCGACTGTTGCGTAGTTATACTGTAGATGTGAGAGGATTAGGCAATATTCATTGTTCACCTGTTTTTAATCCGTTGTTATTGAACTATAGTCATACGGATGGTATTTCGTACAAGCAGGTCTTCAAATACAACCATTTAATGAGAGGCGATAGGTTGCTGCGCGTCGCTCCTCAAGTTGGTTATAACTCAAAACATAGTGAGTTCTATTTTGCTATTCCGGTTGATGTTGAATACAATCCCAAGCGTCGTGCTACTGTTCACATAGAAGTAGGTAATGGTAACCGTATTTACAATACGAGATTGATGGAGGAAATAAAGACGATGCCGGATTCGTTATTTAATTTCGACAATATGCATTTGGATTATTTTCGTGACTATTATTTAAATTTGAATCATAGTGTTGAGGTTTTTAATGGTTTCCAAGTATATGCAGGTATCATGATGCATCGCCGTGTCGCTATTCATAATTCTACAATAATAGTACATGATTCCACTGATATTGGCGATATAAAGAATCGTTTTAAATCGTTGTATAACAGTTTCGCTCCACGAATCACATTGAAATGGACACCTGGTCAATATTATTACATGAATGGTCGGCGTAAAATTAATTTACATTCAGCTTATCCAACCTTTACGTTGGATTATGAACGTGGCATTAGTGGTATTTTTGGTAGTAATGGCAAATATGAGCGTTTTGAATTTGACACGCAGTATCATTTGCCGATAGGACTGATACACGATTTATATTTGAGAGCCGGTGCAGGAACATTTACCGATGCACAGCAAATCTATTTTGTGGACTTTGCAAACTTTGCAAAAGATAACTTACCGGTAAGTTGGAATGATGATATTGGAGGTGTGTTTCAGTTATTGGATCGTCGTTGGTACAATGCCAGCAATTCATATGCAAGACTAAATATTACTTATGAAACCCCTAGTTTGTTGCTGCCGCATTCAAGTAGATTGACAAAAAATGTAATGAAAGAGCGTCTTTATTTTAATCTGCTTTCCATTCCTCGCATTACACCTTATACTGAAATCGGATATGGAATAGGTACTCATGTTTTTGACTTCGGCATATTTGCTTCATTTCATGAGCTTACATTCAAACAGATCGGGTGTAAGTTTACTATCGAGTTGTTTAATAAATGACTTCAAACAGATAAATCAATATAATAACTTTTTTCTTTCTTGAGAAAGATATAACTTTGCGCCTAAATTAATTTATTTACAATTATGGCAGGTTATATAGTTGATGATAACAGGAAGGTAACAACTCTTCGTTTCAAAGAAATGAAACAAAAGGGCGAGAGAATAGCAATGTTGACTTCTTATGATTATACAATTGGCTGCATCGTTGATGCAGCAGGTATGGATGCTATTTTAATTGGTGATTCGGCTGCCAACGTAATGGCCGGATACAGTACTACTCTTCCGATCACATTGGATCAGATGATATATCATGCTTCAAGTGTGGTGCGTGCTGTGAAACGTGCTTTGGTCGTGGTGGATATGCCTTTTGGTTCTTATCAGGGAAATCCTCAATTGGGATTGCAATCAGCCGTACGCATCATGAAAGAAAGTCACGCTGATTGTGTGAAACTTGAAGGTGGCGAAGAAGTGCTTGATTCTGTGAAGTTGATTTTATCAGCAGGTATTCCGATTATGGGGCATCTGGGATTGACTCCTCAGTCTATTAATAAATTTGGAACATTCGGTGTTCGCGCCAAAGCAGAAGAAGAGGCAGATAAATTGTTGCACGATGCCCATTTGCTTGAAGATGCAGGATGTTTCTCTATTGTGCTTGAAAAGGTACCTGCCGTATTAGCAGCAAAAGTGGCAAAAGAATTGACTATTCCTATAATAGGTATTGGTGCCGGTAATGGCGTTGACGGACAAGTACTGGTAGTGCAGGACTTGTTGGGTATGAGTGATGGATTTAATCCTAAATTCTTACGTAAATATGCCGATCTTCATTCTATTATGACTAATGCTTTAGGACAATACATTTCGGATGTAAAGGATGCCAGTTTCCCTAATAAAGATGAACAATATTGATTTGTAAATGGAAACAATTGCTAAGAAGAGATTATGGACAGTAAGTTTTTTTGCGGCATGCGCAAGTAACTTTCTATTGTTTGTCTCTTTATACATGTTTTTACCTGTTTTTCCGGCTTACTTAGTAAATCGGTTTTCGGGTGTTTCATTCGTAGAAGCGGGTGGGGTAATAGCCCTCTTTTCTGTAGGAATGTTTTTGTCAGGGCCTTTTTATAGTTACCTTATTGATAGGTATAAACGTAAGGTTATCTATCTGTTTGCTTACTTGATCGTAATAAGTATGTTGGCAGGATATTCCGTTGTGGGCACTTTGCTGTGGATGGCCATGTTGCGTTTTATTCAAGGTGCATTCTTTGGTGTGGCAACTACTATGGGAAGTACGCTCGCTATTGATGTCACCACCTCAGAACGTCGAAATGACGGGAATAGTCGTTTCTGTTGGGCAGGTCGATTGGGAATAGCCTTTGGCCCCATGATCGGGGTATTATTGATCTCTCAGGGATTCAGTATGCAGATTGTGCTTTATGCTTCAATCATTTTTGGCTTATTGGGATTGGTTTTCACTAGTTTCATCCATGTATCATTCCGTGCTCCATTAGGTGCTAAAGTTTTTTCTTCCGATAGATTCATCTTATCACGTGCCTGGGTAGAAGCATGCAATTTGATATTGGTGGCTGTGATATTCGGCATGTTGCTTTCGACTATCAATGAGTATGCAACTTCAGTTAATCTACAAAACTTCTTGATTCGCTTCTTTGGTTTTATAGGCGTGGGCTTCTTGTTGGCAATGTTAGCCGATAAATTTGCTTTTACGTCTGCTGATTATCGTGCTCGTGTGGTGAGTGGGTTAATTTGCATATTAGCGGCAGTCTTGCTTTTGATGACACGTGTAGAGCTTGCTTCAATGGTTACGGCTGCATTGTTAGGAGGATTAGGCTTTGGGCTGGTAGCATCGGACTTTCTATTGATGTTTGTGGGATTATCCAATCATTGTAAGCGAGGGACGGCTAATAATTTCTTTATGTTGACATGGGAATTGGGCGTGGCAATAGGAATCATTTTAGGATGTATGCTTATTAATCCCGAATCGTGTTATGCTGTGTTTCATTTAGCTATCATTTTGTCTATTGTATCATTGCTGATGTTTCTGTTCATTACGGCTTCGCATTTCAATAAACGACGTTTGAGATAGTTGTTTCATTATATAATATATGAAGGGTACATGCTGATTAAAAAAGCATGTACCCTTCGTCTTTTATGTGTCGCAAGTAGTATTTTCCCCTCTTGGAAGCCGCGTTTGATTTATTAGTTATGGGACATTTTTTATACTCTAAAGTGAGATTATTTGAAATCGATTATAACAAAAGAATGTTTTACAATTGATAAACTTAAGTTTAACGTTCGTAAAACTTAAGTTTAACCAATGATAAATTTAAGTTTAACCTTTGTAAAACATAAAAGTGTTGCTTGAAAATTCATGTAAACACCCTTTAGATCGGCTTTTTGGGTACATGAGAATAATGGGATCTCAAGTATACATATGTGTACTAGGGTATGATGAAGGTTTAGAATGGTCTTTTTGTGTATAACATAAAAGGATGAATCAAGTAAATGACTCATCCTTCCATGTTATTATTGAAATAAGTTTATTCCTTATTTTCCTCTTTCTTGCATATCTCCTTTGATGTAGATACGTACCAGTTCAGTCTTAGCGTTCGAGCGAATCGTTATTGATTTGCTGAAAGGACCAGGGTATTTTCCTGTACCATTATAGGTAACCTTGATGATGCCTGTTTTGCCTGGAGTAATAGGTTCCTTTGTATATTCAGGAATAGTACATCCACAGGATGCTATAGCTTGATTTATAACTAATGGAGAATTGCCCACATTGGTAAATCTGAACTCGCAAGCAACTTTAGGTGCAGCCTCAGAGAATTTTCCGAAATCATGAACAGTGGTTTCAAATTTGATCTCAGCAAACTTTTGAGCGTATGCCGTAACTACTCCTGTGAGGAGTAACATCGTTAATATTAATGCCTTTTTCATTTCTTCTCAGATAATTATTTGTTACAAAGATAGATATATTTGGTAAGATGATATGATCTTTGATAAAAAATTAACAAAAATAATGATGAGGCTTTTATTGACTATCTGTACTATTTGTTTCTACTTTCACTTCTTTCTTCTTTTTCAAGAATAACATGAATGATAAGGAGATCAAACTGACTACTGCCAGCACTCTGAATGATGATAGGTAACTGAGGAGTGATGACTGCTTGAACAATTCACCGTTGAGTATATTATAACAAAGAGTTTGAGCATTATCATGATTGATTCCTGAGCTTTGCAGCATTTGGGTGATGCCATTTATTGCAGTGGTGCTGTTGGTGCCATATTGATTGATATCAGAAGATAGTACCGACTGATAATCGGCTTGCGAATTACTGATATATGTACCGATCATCGCTAATCCTACGGCTCCGCCCAATTGTTTTGCCATATTGCTGAGACCTGCGCCTTGCCCTAAATCCGTACCAGTGAGCCCTTCAATGGCCATCATGATAGCAGGAAGCATAAATAATCCGATTCCTAATCCTCGAAATAACAACGGGACGAATAATCCTCCCCAAGAAGAATCTGCCGATTGAAAGCTCATCCATGCACCGAAGATGAATGTACAAACGAATCCGCTTGCCATGAGAACCTTAGGGTTAACTCCTCTTGCCATCATTCTTTGACAAAAGATCATTCCAATGGTTGACATGATAGCTCCCGGTATTAGCGATAATCCACTCAGTGTTGCGGTCCATCCTAGATTTATTTGAGCCATTAGAGGGAATGCATATACAGCGATATAAAGCAGAGCTCCCATCATAAAATTGAAGAATACGCCTAAAGCTAAATTCCGATGTTTCATTAACTTTATATTTACAGCAGGGGCGAGAGTTTTAATTTCAATCCATATGAATGTTGCCAATCCTATGGCTGCTAATATGCTAAATGTGATAATAATGTTGCTGTCGAGCCAGTTCTTTGAGTTACCTTCTTCCAACACATATTGCAAACTGCCGATACCTATTGCCAGGAAGAATATACCCCACCAATCAATATTCCCCTTTAATTGGGTGTTCTTTGAATCAGGAACTTGCAACCAAGAAGTGGTGGCAGCTAATAAACCCAGTGGAACATTTACGTAAAAGATCCAGTGCCATGAATAGTTGTCGGTAATGATTCCTCCTAAAGTAGGTCCCAGAGCAGGTCCGGCGGCAATACCCATACCATATATCACACTTGCCATTCCCAATTTTTTCGGTGGAAAAGTCTGTGCAAGTATCGTTTGCGAAAGAGTCATTAAGGCTCCACCACCTAATCCTTGTACAAAACGCCAGAGTATCAGTTCCCATAGCTCTGTTGAATTGCCACACATAAATGATGCTAATGTAAAAAGCAAAATAGAGAATGTAAAGTATCTTTTACAACCAAAAAGTTCTGATAGCATTCCGCTTAACGGTATGATGATGACATTTGATATGGCATAAGCGGTGATGATCCAAGCTACATCTGTGGTTGATGCTCCAATGCTCCCGGCAATGTGCCTTAATGACACATTAACCACAGTGGAGTCAATCATTTCAAGCAGAGATGCAATGATACACGTGGATACGATGATAATTCTTGCTGCACCTGACGGGTAGCTCTGCTCTCTAGTAATTAGCGCATCTTGCATCTCATTTAGTTTTTACAGCAACCACAGCGTTCATGCCGGGTAGCAATAATTTACTATTTTCTTTTCTATCAATGTGGATGCGTACAGGAACTCGTTGAGTGACTTTGATAAAGTTTCCTGTCGCATTTTCTGCCGGTAGTATGGAAAACTTTGTACCTGTGGCTCCACAAAAACTCTCAATCTTTCCTTTTATTTTAAGTCCGGGATATGCATCAACGCTAATGTCTGCTGTTTGTCCGACAACCATATTATTTAATTGAGTCTCTTTAAAGTTAGCTGTAATCCACATATCCGATAAATTGATAAGAGAAGCTAGAGCACTACCGGAAGGAACAAACTGTCCTACTTGTATACTCTTTTTTGAGATGATTCCATTACATGGTGCCGTCACAAATGCATGTTTGTATTGATCTTTTACCAAAGCCAATTGTGCCTCAGCTTGTTTCACATGAGCCAAGCCCTGTTTCACTTGTATATAGTGAATATCTGTTTGTGAATGCGTAGTTGATTGCTGTGCTGCTGATGCATCAAATTGTTTGCAAGCAACTCCTAATTGTGCTTTGGCTACTTGATAGGCAGCTTTGGTATTGTCTAACGTTTGTTGAGTAGCTGCTCCCTGTTGAAACATTTTCTCTATTCGTTGATATTCCGTCCTGGCTTGCCATTCGTGAGCTTTGGCTACTTCTATGTTTTCTTTTGCTGATCCAGTTGTGAAGTTTGCCGCAATCTCATTAAATGATGATGCTGAGATTTGCTTCTGATTGGATTGCAATTCAGATTGAGCAGCCAATAATTGTGCTTCGGCCTGTTGAACTTGTGCCTTCAGGCTTTCTGTATCAAAAACAACCAACGTATCACCTTGTTTTACAGTTTGATTGTCTGTAAAACGAATTTCGCTGATATAGCCGGTCACTGTGGTTCGCAGTGGTATAATGTTTCCGTCGATTTGCGCATCATCTGTGGTTTCATGGCACCAGCTCTCGTAGGCCACTTTCGATCCCGAACAAAGAATAACGATTCCAACTGTTAGAGCAATAAAGAGTATCTTCTTTGGCAATTTCCTCTTTGATGCTTTTATCAATTCTTTTTGAGTGTCCATAATCCTTTACCTTTAATTATTTTTATTCAATAATGTTCTCATTTTAGCACCATCCATTAGAAATTCTATTTTATGTATGCTTTTGTTTATCATTGCCTGACTTTCATCATTTAGTTTGATAAGATAATCCGTCAAAGTGATTGAACCGCTTTTTAGTTGAATGGCTGCAATATCTTTTACATTTGATCGTATCGTTACAATATTGTCGTCACTTTCAATGAGCTTATTGTTCTTTATCAGATCAGTATTTAAGTTATCTATTTGTTTATTCATTTCAATTTCATATAGTGATTGCTTGTTCTGTATCATATTCTTGTCAATATTGATCAGTTTCTTTTGGTGTGTATTGTCATACAAGGCAGCTATATTCCATTTCAAGGAAACTCCTACTATTCCGGAGTAATGCGAAGTATAGTCCATTGCATTTAATCCTGGACGTCCATAATAACCGTTTGCAAATAAGGAAATTTGTGGTTTAACTTCTTGATTTATTTTCTTTAGTTGCAGATCGGAACTTAATATCTGCTTGCCGAAGATCTTATAATCCGGTCTGTTAGAATAGTTTTTATCAATATCTTCAAACGGTTGTGGCAAGTCTAATACAGCAGATGTATCAATCTTTTCTTGGGTATAAGAAGACAATTGTATGAATCGTTGGCATAGTTGCATCTGAAGTTCTGTCTCATTTTGTTTGAGCTGTATAATTCCCGCGTCAAGTTCCTGAAGTTCTGTTTTTAATGCAATCCCATTTTGGATTGCAGCGACAATATCTTTTTTCCTCAGATCTAAATCGTTTTGTTGGAATCTAACGATCTTGATCTGTTCTTTATTTATCATGATGGATTCAAACAGATTGTCCACGGCATCTTCAACCTGCAACATTGATGTCTTAATTTGATGTTGTTGTATGTCACCGTTTATTTCGTTTAATTTTTTCTGGCTATTGCTTATACCTCCATCATAAATTAATTGTGATGCACTCAATTCACCTTGGTATTGAAGCTTTGTTCCGCTAGCTATATTTAGCCCCAAGCTCTTTTCAATGTTTTCAGGTATATTGATTGCCGATACTTCTGATTGATAGGATGTTTTTGCTGAAGCAGACAATTGAGGCAACCATTTAGTGTTTACCGTCTTTACGGATTCATTCACTTGCTTTTTCGTCAAATTCAATTGGTCGGCGTAGGGATATCGTTCATAAGCCGTTCTGATTAGCCTGTCAAGAGTGTAATGTTTACTTTCTTGTGAGAATAACAACATAGGGAAACTGATGAATATAACAATTAAGTTTAACTTCTTTGTATAATCATTTTTGTTTATCAAATTTGTTAGTTTCATTGCAAAAAAAAGATTATTGTTATTTTATAAAGATAGCTTGCTTTATGAGTTTGGGTAAGTTCTTTTTTAAATATCTACGTTGCACTTCCCACTTCTTTTCATCCCATCTGAATATCATCATATATAACGGTCCGGCAATAAAAGGGAACATGCACATACTTGAAATTAATACAACAAAGTCTTCAACATTTTTCGGCACAATTAATCCTTTTGTATATGCTTCTTCCAATTGTTTCCTGAAAATATCGCTACGTTTGTTACACGGTATTATTTTCTTAAAGAACTCCGGATCTTTAGCTGCTTCATGTATGGCGAAAATAAACAATTCAGAATTGTTGTAGACCAGTTCTATTTCTTGTGCTATATAAAAATCTATTTTCTCCTCAAAAGGGAGTTCTGAATTGAGATTTTCTTTGAAAGTGTCAATGAATTTATTGACAACAGTCTTCATCACTTCTTCAGAAAGCATTTCTTTGTCGCGGAAGTAGTAATGCAACATAGCTCTGTTTATTTGAGCTATATCTGCGATGTCCTGCATGCGTGCTCCTTGAAGTCCATCTCTGAAGAAGATCTTTTTAGCGGCCTCTAATATCCGTTCTTCTGTACTGTTGTCTTTTTTCTTAATCACTATTGTTTAACAATTTTGTTGATGCAAAGATAAGCTTATCTTATTTATAGAAACAAACTTATTGAATTAATTTGTGTATTTTAAACAAATGTATAGATTTGAATATCCTTTTTGTTGAAGAAAATATAGAATTCAAGTATAAATAAAAGCCTCTTCATTTCTTATTAGAAATAGAAGAGGCTTCAAAGTATATTATGTATGGAATTTTAAAATTCGCTTGTGAAGTGGAACTTAATGTGCTTAAAGTCGTTCTGAGCCATTTGCAGCACGTAGTTGCTGTCTGCTAAGAATACGTCTCGTCCTTCACCGTCAAAAGCCATGTATTGGTATTTGCGTTTCTTGAATGCTTCCAACTCTTCTTTATCTTCACTTTCGACCCAGCAGGCTTTGTATAGGCGAAGAGGTTCCCATCGACATGAAGCATTGTATTCGTTTTTAAGGCGATATTGGATCACTTCAAACTGCAATTGTCCGACAGTTCCGATGATTTTTCTATTATTGAATTGGTTGACGAATAATTGAGCTACTCCTTCATTCATGAGTTGTTCAATACCTTTGTTCAACTGTTTTGTTTTCATTGGATCGTCATTCTCAATGTATTTAAACATTTCTGGTGAGAAGCTTGGTAATCCTTTGAAATGCAGATCTTCGCCTTCAGTCAATGTATCGCCAATTTTGAAGGTTCCTCCTGTGTCAGGTAAGCCGATGATATCTCCGGCCCATGCTACATCAATGGTGCTTTTCCTTTGTGCCATAAATTGTGCAGGCGAAGAAAAACGCATGGTTTTTCCGTTGCGGATATGTAGGTAAGGAGTGTTACGTAAGAACTTCCCACTGCAAATCTTGCAAAATGCAATACATGAGCGATGATTAGGGTCGATGTTTGCAGTAATTTTAAATATAAATCCTGTAAATTTCTCTTCTTCAGGTATAACTTCTCTTTCTATAGCTTGTATCGGGCGTGGAGATGGTGCTATCTTTACGAAACAGTCTAACAATTCTTTTACTCCGAAATTATTTAGTGCGGATCCGAAAAAGACAGGAGCTGTGCTTCCATTGAGGTAGTCTTCTTGAATGAATTTCGGGTATACACCGTTAATTAATTCAAGATCTTCGCGCAGTTTATCTGCATCTTCATTTCCTATATGTTTTTGTAGTTCCTCGCTATCAATGTCTATTTCAACCTTTTCAGTTACCACCTGCTTAGAGGGTTGGTATAAGTTTAGATTCTTTTCATATATGTTGTACACACCTTTGAAACGCAGTCCTTGATTAATAGGCCAGCTTAAAGGCAGAACATGTATTTGCAATTCATTTTCCAGTTCATCTAACAGATCAAAAGGATCTCGTCCTTCACGGTCCATTTTGTTGATGAAAACGATTACCGGAGTTTTTCGCATTCGGCAGACTTCCATCAATTTACGCGTTTGCATTTCCACTCCTTTTGCTCCATCTATTACAATAATAACACTATCAACAGCTGTTAATGTGCGGAAAGTATCTTCAGCGAAATCTTGGTGACCCGGAGTATCAAGAATGTTTACTTTATAGTCACCATAGTCAAACTCCATAACAGATGTTGTTACAGATATTCCACGTTGTTTTTCGATTTCCATCCAGTCACTGGTTGCCGTTTTCTTTATTTTGTGGCTTTTTACAGCTCCGGCTACTTGTATTTGTCCACCAAATAACAATAGCTTTTCTGTAAGAGTTGTTTTACCGGCATCAGGATGCGAAATGATGGCAAAAGTTCTTCTTCTTTCTATTTCAGGATTCATATATTGTTTATATATTTTTCTTTAGTAATGTTATGCAACGTTTCAAGCTATCTTCCCAATGAGGAATTTCAATGTTGAACGTTGATTTTATTTTTGTTTTGTCAAGCACAGAGTAATTGGGGCGTGTTGCTTTTGCAGGATAGTCTTTAGTATGAAGAGGTCTAACTTTACATGTAGTAATGCCATAAATACGATGTATGGCAAGCGTGAAATCAAACCAGGAGCACACACCTTCATCACTGAAATGATAGATGCCAGGCGTTACACCTTTATTGATTATTGCAAATATAGCTCTTGCTAAATCATTGGCATAAGTCGGTGTACCTATTTGATCAAATACGACTCCCATTTGCTCTTTTTCTTGACCAAGTCGTATCATGGTTTTTACGAAATTGTTGCCGAATGTGGAATATAGCCATGCTGTACGAATGATGACACTGTTTTTACAGTTCTCTATGACCGCTTTTTCACCTTCCAGCTTTGTATACCCATATACTGAGTTGGGGCAGGGATTCTGCTCTTCTTTGTAAGGTGTATGATTCGTTCCGTCAAAGACATAATCCGTTGATATCTGAATCATTGCTGCATCTCTAGTTTGTGCTGCTTTGGCTAAATAGCCCGGTGCTAATGCATTTAATTTATGGCAAAGTTGTTCGTTGTCTTCTGCTTTGTCGACTGCAGTATAGGCTGCACAGTTTACGATAGCATCAATGCTATTTATCGTTACGAAATTTATGATTGCTTTTTCATCAGCAATGTCCAGTTCATTGATGTCAGTGAAGAAGTAATTATATTGGGTATGTTCTTTTGCCAGAATTTGCATCTCGTTGCCCAATTGCCCGTTTGATCCTGTAATTAAGATATTCTTAATTGTTCTCATCTTCGTCATCGAATTTTAATTCTCCTTTTTTATCTTGGATGTGATATTGGGCTAGCATTGAAAGAAACTTCGATATGTCGGCTACTGCTGTGGCCGTTTGTTCTGAGATCTCTTTCTTCTGTAGTCTTAGCATCGTTACTCCGTATAATGCATCGAAACATGTTTCCAGTTCCGGTTTATCTGTATTTTCCCCTTTGTGCCTTAGTTCTACAATAAAGGGTAAAATCTTGTAATATGCTGAAGTATAGAACGGAAATTTATCACTGTGTAGCAATTGCAAATGTAAATCAGTAAGGCTGATAATTACATTTTTACAGATCTGTAAATGTCCTTTTTCTTTAATGCCTTCTTCGCACATCATATTGATAAGGTCAGTATACCATTGCTCCAATTGAGCATTTTGTTCAGCTGTTGCATGATATTGTGAGATAATCGTTTCTTTTAGTTCATCTATATTTAGATGATTTGCACGAATTAAATCTTCAATTTGCCACATGTATAGCAAATATTCAGCAATATTGGTTTGCTTTAATTTTAAAGCTACAAACATTTATAAGATTCTCCTTGTCTATTATATTGTTAATACATCACTTTTCCTAACAAAGTGAAAATGCAGCCTATAATTGAAACAATTATGACGATGGCCCCAATTACACGATTTATCATCCATATTCCTCTTAGGTTAAAGCGTTTTCTCACTTTATTGACAATATGAGTGATGAAAAACCACCATGTGAGGGCACCTAGCATAATAGCAATATAGCTGCTGACTTGTTCGTAGAATAGTTGATCTTTTCCTGCAAAGGCAAATCTTGCATAAAGTCCAATATAGAGGAATATAATTAATGGGTTTGATAACGTTACAAAGAATGAGGTTATGAAATTGTGAAAGTATGTGCCTTTGGCTGTTGATACCGGTCTCAATGATTTGACAGGATTACTTGTGAAGGTGTATATACCAAAAACAAATAGCATGATACTGCCAAACAGTTGAAATAAGAAAATATGATTTTCAATAAAACCGGAAATAAAACTCATTCCATACCCTGTAAGTAGAGCGTATGTGATATCACTTAGCGCTGCTCCTAACCCGGTAACAAAGCCGTACCATCTTCCTTTGTTTAATGTACGTTGGATACAAAGTACACCTACAGGACCGAGTGGTGCAGAAACAATTATGCCTATGATAAATCCTTTAATAAGAATATCTAATATGGTTACTTCTGTCTGAAACATTTAATTAAACTTATTTGATGGCGATCTTCTTTACCAGATTGTCAACTTTAAGTATATACCAACTTTTTATAATGTTGGGTGTTGCTGTCTTATTAGATGAATATAGCTTATTCCCAGTTATTTTCATGCTTAGCATATTATATACTTTCCGTATGGAACTAATTTCAGTCATCTCTAATGAGGTATTCTTTGGTACAGGGTGAGAAATCCCTACCGTAGAAATACATAGCAAACAAAGTATTAATGGTAACTTTTTCATCTTTCGACAACTTCACTTTAATCAATGTTGGCAAAGATACTCACTTCTATGATTATAGCAAAATAAAAATTGGAAAATCAAATATTTATAATCATTCCTTCTTTGGAAATGTATGTATTTGGATATATTTCTTTTGCCTCTTTCAATATTTGTTTTTCATCATTATATCTAGCTGAAAAGTGTCCTAAGATTAGTTTCTTTACTTTTGCGCTTTGAGCGATATTTGCAGCATCGGCGGCTGTTGAATGAAATGTTTCTTTGGCTCGTGTTTTATCTGCTTCCGCAAAAGTGGATTCATGGTATAGTAAATCCACATCGTTTATTATATCAATGATTGCAGGATTGTAGCTTGTGTCTGAGCAATAAGCATAGCTTCTTGGGGGATCTGAGGGACTGGTCAGTTTATTATTCGATATTGTTGTACCATCATCTGATGTGTAATCTTCTCCATTTTTAAGTCGATTCATCCATGATACCGGTATTTCATAATAATCAATCCATTCACGCAGAATATGCCGGCTGCTTGGTTTTTCTTTAAATAAAAAACCACAGCATGGGATGCGATGTGATAATGGAATTGTGTATATTTCCAAAGAGTGATCTTCGTATATTAGCGTGGACTTATTTGTGCAGAATGGCAAGAATATAAGTTTAAAGGGGAGATGCTGACAAAAAAAATCAAAAGTTGGTTGCATGGCTTTTGCTATGTCTTCGGGGCCGTGGATGTAAAGGTCTGCGGTGCGTCCTAAAAGACCAAGAGTTGATACTAGTCCTGGTAGTCCGAAGCAATGGTCTCCGTGAAGATGAGATATAAAAATATGCCCGATGCGTGAAAACTTTAGCTTTTGGCGTCGGATTTGTAATTGTGTACCTTCTCCACAATCTATAACAAATAATTTGTCTCTGAAGTTGAGGACTTGGCATGAAGGCAGGTGTCTAGAGGTTGGCAATGCAGATCCACATCCGAGAATATTGATTTCAAACTTTTCCATATCAAGATTGTTGTATCTTTTTGTGTTCTTGGTAAAATAAAAGGGGATGCGTGAGCATCCCCTTTTGAATAGCTTAAGCTAAAATATATTATTTATTTTCAGCTTCCATTTTCTCTTTCAATTCTGCCAATGCATCAATATCACCAAGAGTTGTAGAAGCAGCTTGATTTTGTGTTGCAGCTGTATCTTCTTTCTTGTTTTGTTTTCTTGAAGCTTTGCGCTCTGTATTGTTTGTAGCGTTTTTAACATCTTCAAATATACGGCTATGTGAAAGAATGATTCTTTTAGCATCTTTATTGAATTCGATTACCTTAAATGATAATTTTTCATCAAGTTGAGCTTGTGAGCCATCTTCTTTTACAAGATGTTTTGGAGTTGCAAAACCTTCAACGCCATAAGGCAATTGAACAACAGCACCTTTGTCCATCATCTCTGTGATAGTACCTTCGTGTACAGAACCAACTGTGAATACAGTTTCAAATACATCCCAAGGGTTTTCTTCGAGTTGTTTGTGACCAAGACTTAAACGACGATTTTCTTTATCTATTTCCAAAACAGTTACATCAATGTCTGCACCGATTGTAGTAAATTCAGATGGATGTTTGATTTTCTTAGTCCAGCTCAAGTCTGAGATGTGGATCAAACCATCAACACCTTCTTCTATTTCAACGAATACACCGAAGTTTGTAAAGTTACGTACTTTAGCTGTATGTTTAGAATTAAGAGGATATTTTTCGTCGATATCTTCCCAAGGATCTTTCTTTAATTGTTTGATACCAAGAGACATTTTGCGTTCTTCACGGTCAAGTGTTAAGATGATAGCATCTACTTCATCACCAACTTTCATAAAGTCTTGTGCTGAACGGAGATGTTGTGACCATGACATTTCAGATACATGGATTAAACCTTCAACGCCTGCTGCAATTTCAACGAATGCACCGTAGTCAGCCATAACAACAACTTTTCCATGAACTTTGTCACCAACTTTCAGGTTAGGATCAAGAGCATCCCAAGGATGAGGAGTAAGTTGTTTCAAGCCAAGAGCGATACGTTTCTTTTCATTATCAAAATCAAGGATAACAACGTTAAGTTTTTGATCCAAATCAACAACTTCATGTGGATCATTAACACGTCCCCAACTTAAGTCTGTAATGTGAATTAAACCATCTACGCCACCCAAGTCGATAAATACTCCGTAAGATGTAATATTTTTGACTGTACCTTCCAGTACTTGGCCTTTTTCGAGTTTACTGATAATTTCTTTTTTCTGTTGTTCCAATTCAGCTTCGATAAGAGCTTTATGAGAAACAACAACGTTCTTATATTCTTGATTGATTTTAACAATCTTGAATTCCATAGTCTTTCCTACGAATAAATCGTAATCACGGATAGGTTTCACGTCAATTTGTGAACCAGGTAAGAATGCTTCAATGCCGAATACGTCGACAATCATACCACCCTTAGTGCGGCATTTGATAAAGCCTTTGATAATTTCTTCGTTAGCAAGAGCTTCGTTAACACGATCCCATGCGCGAGTTGCGCGAGCTTTACGGTGAGAAAGAACTAGTTGTCCTTTTTTGTCTTCTTGGCTTTCGATGTATACTTCAACAGTATCACCTACTTTAAGATCTGGATTGTAGCGGAATTCATTCAAAGGAATGATGCCGTCTGATTTGAATCCGATATTTACAACAACTTCACGTTTTGTAATTGTAATAACTTTGCCATCAACAACCTCGCGGTCGGTAATTTTGTTTAATGTGCCATCATATGCACTTACTAAATCTTCGCGGCTTTTGCCGGTTTCAATTGTTCCTTTTTCAAACACTTCCCAGTCAAAATTGTCTAGGGGTTTGATGCTTTTTGAATCTTCCATTAATTGATAAATAAAATTTTAATGATTAGACATTATATTAATTGCGTTCTAATTTGAGCGCAAAGATACAATATATATTTTATACTGTTGCAAGTGTTTTTCAAAAAAAGTGATATTTTTGAAATATATTGCCTATATTTGTGGGTCAAGAACCTCAATAAGTTGCAATAAATGAATAGATTTTTACTTATTATTATGCTGCTGCTGTTTCCATCTAGCCACTTATTTGCAGATGGATCACATGTATATACTGTTGATAATCTTCCAAAGACTCATCTGCAGAATAAGATGCTTTATGTGTCTGATCCGGAGCATATACTCTCTCAGGAAGCGACAGATTCTATCAATCAAGTTTTATTTTCCTTGGAAGCTAAGACAGGAATTCAAACAGTCGTGGCAATGGCTCCGAGTATTGGTGGTGCTGACAGCTTTAATTTTGCATTGGATCTATTAAGAAAATGGGGGGTTGGGCAGAAAAAAAAGAGTAATGGTTTGGTTATTTTATATGTTGGGGATGCGCACCAGATTCAATTTGCAACTGGTTATGGGCTGGAAGGTGTTTTACCTGATGCAATTTGCAAACGGATTCAGCAAAAAATAATGCTTCCTTATTTTCGACGTGGCGACATTAATCAAGGAATGTTTGAAGGTGTAAAAGTTACAGCTAAAATATTGGATGGAAGCATGAAAAATGATGATATAGGTGGTAATGATGGAAATACTTTTTATGTAATTCTTTTTGTTATTATCGGTGTTGCTGTAATTGTTATTGTTGCCGCTTCTCGGAAAAATCCAGGAGGAGGTAGTGGAACAAACGGGACCAATAGTCGAAATCAATCTCCATTTGGTGGCATCTTTTGGGGTGGAGGATTCGGAGATGGTGGCGGATCTGGCGATGGCGGAGGATTCTCTGGTGGAGACTTTGGTGGTGGATCAGGCGGAGGAGGCGGAGCTGGTAGTGGCTGGTAATTTATATTTTTGTGCTACTTGAAATCAATTCTTTATAGAGCGGATACTTTTTTAGAATTTCAGGTACCCCTATTATATATATTTTTTTTCGAGCTCGGGTAAGAGCTACGTTTAGTTTTCTATCTACAACATATCCATCTTCTTGTAATTCGTTTGGTAAATATTGTAATTGCATTTCTGTATTGACGCTAAAGCTATAGATTATGATGTCGCGTTCGCTTCCTTGGTATCTTTCGACAGTGTCTACCATTATTTTCGTTAGATCCTCTATGCCTATTGCTTGTAATTGTTTCTTTATTAGTGCTATTTGATTCCTATATGGTGTGATAATACCGACCGTTCGCATCGGGTCGAATTGATCTTTTGCAATATTATATATTTCCTTTACTAAATTTGCAGCGATGAAAGCTTCCTCAGCATTGCATTTATAACTGGTTCCACATGGGTTTGGTGCGGAGGCAATGAAGCTGATACGAGGTTCGTAAATTGGATCTGAATTTAATTGATGAGGACGTCCCACTATTTGTAATTTATTCTCATAGAAATATTTATTGACAAATGCAGCTACTGTGGGATGCATTCTTCCTTGTTTATAGAGCATTCCACATGCTATATTGTTTTCTGATATCGATAATTGTCTGAATAAACGTTCGAAAAGGGAATCACGAAAATCTCTGAATCCAGCTTTTGTTAAAATAGGATCTTTGATCAAACTGTGCTCTTTATTTTGTTGCACTACTGCAGGTAATTGCTTAGGATCACCTATTAATATGAAACGCTCGATCGCGTTTTCTCCATTTGGACAACGTGCGCACATCAATCCTAACAAATGAGGTTCTAAAATTTGTGTTGCTTCATCTATAATAGCAGTATCAAATTTTTTTAATTTGAATATTTCCATATTGCTTGCAATCGTGGATGTTGTACCAATTATGATCTGGCATTGTTGCATTCGTTCCACTATATTCTTACGGTTACTGCATCCTTTTAAGACAATATTCATTAAGTGTTTGTGAAAAGTTTTTTCGCAAGAATATTTGTGGCCAATACGGATATAGTCAAGTTGTTCGTCAATACGTGAAAGAGATTTACATATTTCGTCAACGGCCCTATTTGTATATGCCATTAATAGAATTTGAGTTTGTTTATTAAGTAAACATCCCTCTACTATTTTACGTAAAGCACATGATGTCTTGCCTGTTCCGGGGGGACCTATAAGAAGATAATAATCCTTTGAGGCTAATGCCTGTGAAACTACAGAGGTGAAATCATCCTCTCTAAAAGGAAGTTTAATTGGATTATTGAATCTGGGTGGAGATATGCCTAGTAATGTATCACGTCGGGATTGATTTGCGTTCGCAAATAGAGTCAAACTTTGATACATTTGCCGGAAATTAATGTCCATCGCATCATGCTCTATGGCATATTTGCTTGCTAAAGGAAGTACATTCATATTACGCTGCAATCCACGCAGGCTAATTATAATTCTATTAGAATTAATCTGTTCTATGGCGCCTTTAAAGATGATATGTGAAGTTACATTTTCATCATTAGAGTTACGCTCATAGATTAATATAGAATCACCGTTTCTGAAGTTTGAACTAAAATCATTTTCATAATTTGGAATTGAGAAAGTGATTGTAGGTGATTCTTTATTGGCATTATTTTCTAAAATTGTGAGGTCTATTAGTATTTCTCCTTGATCTTGCTTTTCGGCAAGTGTTGATCTCCAAAGTGAACATATTCCTCTTCGACTTTCAGAATCACAATCACCGCTTTTTGCAGTATATTGTTCTGTGGTGATGAAATTATATAGAGTGTAATAATAGCTTTGCTCTATAGAGGATAAACATTTTAAGTTTTTATTGAAGTTCTCTATTGATGGAGCTAGCCAGTTGTTCCAGTATTTACCTGTTAGATGTTTTTTATTTAAATATTTAGGTTCTATTTTTTCAAATAAACTGCGGGTGTAGTCAACAGAATTCTTATTTTGTATATGAAATTCAATAGCAACGATCTCGTTTCTTACATTTATTGCACGTTTTACCTGACTCCAGTTACTGCTGGAGGGATAAAGCAAATTATATCTTGTATATAGCAGATATGGATGTACATTCCGGTGGTCTATGTGCATATTGAATTCCAGCAATGCCAAATAGAGAAGCATCTGTGTTTGATTGTTTTCTCGTGGCTCAATGTGTCCTGGATTTGAATATTCATCAGCTTTTCCAGATTTCATTTCTATAAAACTACTCATGTCTCTTTGCATGTAATCCAATCGGCCTTGTAATCCTAAAGCTTCACATATATAGGATGGCTCCAATACGGCATCATTGGTGTTTAGCTCATATCCGGGAGACGGAAATACATTTTTAATAGTGTCACGTAAATGATAAAAGTGCATCTTGCAATCATTGAAAAATGTGATGGCATCTTCTCTTTTGTGGATACCTTCGCAAGTAGTTAAATGTAAACCATATTTTTCAAAAGCTTTCTTCATGCACTCATCGTAGTTAGTTTCATCTTTTTTGTGAATCCACTCATCCAAGAAAAGATTAACAATGTTTCCTAAAATGATTGGACGGTTATTCTCCACAATATTCATTCTATTATATATATAATTAACAGGAGAAGATCCATAATCTTTGAAGCATTCTGCTAAAGAACTTATATCTACTAAATAATCGGGCTCAAGTACAATAAATGATGGAACTAAAGTCCCATCATTTTCTATTTCTATTTCTAATAGATTTATTTGAGCTAAAGGCCATAAATTATCAATAATATTATTAAAAAAGTCATTTGTTTGTTTTATATTATAGCGGACTTTTAATAACTTTTTTGATACAAAATCTTCTGGTGAAACATATAAAAAATCGTCATCCTTCTTATAGTAGCATACTCTTAATTTACGAATGAGAGGCTTTGTTTTTATTAGATTGTTAAAATAAATATTTTTATCTGGTCCCATGTTTTTATTCTGAGAAATTTCATGGGGAATCGGTGTGTTGAACAAAATTTCAATAGCTTTCGCCAAAGTGAACCAATCCCTTCTGAAGATTGATTCATCGGCATCAGTCCGTCCATTTAGTATATTGTTTGATGTAAGCCTAAATGTTTGTAGGTCATAAATGATATTACGTTTTAATTTCACTGTAGCAGCTAAAAGGTTTATTCGAGCGGATAAATCTGTAATTTGTAATCGTTCATTAACTGTGAACTCAAAACAAAGTTGTTCTAATAATCTGCACATTTTCAAATAACGATTACACATAGATAAGTCTTCGCTATTGATTCTTAGCAATAAATTGAAATAATTTTCAGAACTATTCATTCTTTTCACTGGTTGTAACTGTTTGCATGGAAGGGCAAATATACAAATAATTTTAGTCTTTATTGGCGTTAGTGTGAGATTATTATTGCATGATTCGGTCCCTATAAAGCGTGTTCTTTTGATATTGGAGAAGTATTGGCCTGTACTTTTAACGATGTTTCTTAAAAAATGCAGAAAAAGAAAATGTTTTTTTGTTTATTCTAGAGAAATAACTTACATTTGTGCAAAATGTATTGCATCTTGGTCGTTTAAAGAAATGAAAAATTGTGATACTCATGGTAGTGATTATAAAGTAAGTGATTATAATATTTGTTACATTATGACGGTAATAAAGGCTATTGTAAGTAACGTTTTTGAATAATGGACTGTTAGAATGGACTCTTTTTAGGTGTGGTATTTGTTATTGTAATGATGCAAATGCTAATGTCTGATTAGTAAAACGTAAGAAGGATATGAAAAATATTATTTTGGTTGATGATAAAAACACCATCGGAAAAGTTGTAGAAACTTATTTGAAAAGTGAATACAATGTTGTATCATTCACTAATCCGTTGAATGCTATTTCTTGGCTTCAGCAAGGAAATTTCCCTGATTTGATTATAACAGATCTTAGAATGCCTGATATGACTGGCAATGAATTTTTGCATTACTTGAAAAGTAATGTAATGTTTAAAGATATCCCCGTAATAATTTTATCCTCTGAAGATAGTACTAGTGAACGAATAAAACTATTGGATGAAGGAGCTGCTGATTATATTGTAAAACCTTTTAATCCATTGGAATTAAAAGTGAGAATAAAGAAAATAATAGATTTGTAGAGTTGAGTACTTATATTTACATTGGGAAAAACGAACATATTCGGTCTGATCTTTCGAATATTATTAGTGGAAATCTTGAGTCATTTCATGAGGTTGGTGATTTCTTGAAAGAATTTTCTCGGCTAGATGATGCAAATCAAATGATTATTTTCTATGATTCTGCTGGAATAAATAGAGATTTAGAAAATATTTCTCTTTTAATGAGGCATGATGAATACAATAAAAATAGTAAGAGGAAATATCCAAATCTTTCAATTGTTCTCATCTCTGCATCTTTATCAAAAAATGAATGTTTAATTTATTTGAAACATGGAATTTTTAATATTGTTTCTTCAGTTATTAATGGACAACAAGTAAGAAATGTATTAGAGTTCATTGAAAATAAACAAAAAAAATTTTCAAATGAGTCCTCTGAAAAAAATAATCACATAAATTTCCATTTGCCTTTATGGAAACGCTTTTTTGATATAATATTTTCTATATTTGTGATTATTTGTTTATCTCCACTATTGTGCGTAATTGCATTTGCTATTTGTATAGAAAGTAAAGGGGAAATAATATATAAATCAAAAAGAGTCGGAAGTAATTATCATGTTTTTGATTTTTTGAAGTTTAGATCTATGTATCAAGATGCTGAGGAGCTACTTAAAGGATTTGAAACGTTGAATAAATATAAATTATCCAATGAGTCAGAAGATGTAGCATTGAAATGTAATAAAGATTCGGATGATGAAACATTATTAATTTCAGATGATTTTGTAATATCTGAAGATGATTTTTTGGCTAATAAAAATGCGAAGCAACGTAATTCTTTTGTTAAATTGGAAAATGATCCGCGTATTACAAAAGTAGGACGTTTTATTCGTAAATATAGTATTGATGAGTTGCCGCAGCTGTTTAATATTTTGAAAGGTGATATGTCGGTTGTAGGCAATAGACCTTTACCATTGTACGAAGCTGAGCTGTTAACTACAGATGATTATATTGATCGTTTTATGGCACCAGCAGGGTTAACAGGTTTATGGCAAGTATTAAAAAGAGGTCAAAGTGGGAGCTTATCAGCAGAAGAGAGGAGACAACTCGATATAGAATATGCAAGAAAATATTCTTTTTGGTTTGATATGAAGATAATATTCAAAACTTTTACGGCTTTCGTTCAAAAAGATGATGTATAATAAATAAGCAAGGTTATGACGAATAAAAAGAGAAATGCCTTTACAATATGTGCTTTAATGTTAGTACTATGGACATATAACCCTTTATTCTGTATGGCGCAAGATGATGAGGCTGTTGAGCTTGACGATTTTTCGTCATTTTCTACTGATGATTTTTTTAAAATGCAATTACCTTCTATTAATGTCGTGATTGAAAATGCGAAATTACGTCCCAAGGTTCGTTTGTTTTCTGTGCAAGAAAAGATTCAAGAAAATTTACTAAATAAAGAAAAACGTGGGTGGACAGAATTCTTTAGTGTGGGCACTGGTTATAATTACGGTAATGTGGGCGTTTTTTCTTCTTATTCTGATAGAACGACACCTCTATATTCATCTAGTTCTACTGGAACTTCAACAAGTTGGCAAATAGGATTCTCTTTTAATTTGAGCTTATCTTCACTTCTGGATTTAAGGCCTCGTATTCAACGACAAAAATTAAATGTTGAAGCGGTGCAACTTCAACGTTTAGAAGTATTAGATGAACAAAAAGAAGAGATCATTAATTTATATGCTCAAGTTAATCTTCAACTTTCTATTTTGAAGCAGCAGTCAGAGGCATTGCTATTTGCGAAGACTGCCTCACAAATAGCGGAGAAAGACTTCTTAACAGGTAAGAAAGATATAAGTGATTTAACAGCAATTAAACAAAATCTATCGCAAGAGTTGACAAGCTATGAATCTGCTAAGGCAGAATTAGTGAAATCATTGTTGAGGTTGGAGATAATCACTAATACTAAGTTTTTTAAAAATAAATAGACTATTATGAGGTATATAGGTCAACTTTTACGTTTTATATATAAAGTACGCTTATGGCTTGTATTGTTTCCTGCAATTGTAGCCGTATATATGATTTATAAAACCAGGGATATGGTTGGAGAATATGATACTTCTTCGACTATATACACAGGTATTATAACGGGATATAATATTACTTCTGCAACAGAGAATGGCAATAGTACATATTTTAATCAAACGTCTTCTTTAATTCAAGATTTGGAAAATATTATTGTATCTGATGCAACTTTGAAAAGAGTTTCAATTAGATTGTTTGCACGAAGCTTGATCAATGGCAATCCTTATCGGGATACGAAGTACATAACTGCTGCAAATTATAGAGAAATATACAATCGCTTTATCCATCCGTTAGATCATTCGAATCTTTTACCTTTAATAGATAAATCAAGTGAAGATAATACTGTAAATAATTTATTGATGTACGAAAAAAATGATAAGAATAATTTTATATATGGCTTATTGTACTATTTTCATCCTCTTTATAGTCTAAATATTTTAAAGAAAATAAAAGTTGAACGTATCGGTGATAGTGATATGTTGCAAATTTCATATCTGAATAGTGATCCTGGAATAGCATATAATACCCTTGATATTTTAAATAATGAGTTTGTTGTTGAATATGATAGCTTGCGTTTTGGTCAAACTGATAAAGTAATAGATTTTTATAGACAAGAAGTTGCTCGAACAGGAAGTGTTTTGCACCTCTATGAAGATACTTTAACTAAGTACAATGTTAAGAATAGAGTAATTAATTATGATGAAGAAACAAAGCAAATAGCAGCAACAAGTGGTGGATATGATTTGTCAAATAATACTTTGATGCGAAATTATGTCGCATCAAAAGCTGCATTAAATGAGTATGAATCGCGGATGGGAAATATGGCCAATTCAATTAAGAAGCATGCATTGTTCTTATCTAAGTTACAAGAAGTTTCTAATTTGGAGGCAATAATAGCCCAGAAGGAAATTATTTCAAATGGTAATAAAAATGATGCAGAGTTAAAAGCTTTTCGTTTAAGATTAAAACAGTCTGAACAGGATTTAAGAGGATATACAAGGCAAATATCTGAGCTTCAATACGGTAAAGGCGGTGTTGAAACAAAAGTATTAGTTGATGGATGGCTTGAGGAAATGATTAATAGTCGGAAATATTTTTCTCAAATGAAAGTCATGAATGATTGGAAAAAAGATATAGATCAACAATATGTGAAATTTGCGCCTATAGGTTCGGAAATAAAGCGTAAAGAAAGGAATATTGATTTAGTTCAACAGAATTATATCTCTGCTCAATCAGCGTTAAATTCTGCAATTCTTCAGAGAAGAAATCTACAAATGACATCTGCGACTTTGCATGTTTTAAATCCACCGGTTTATCCATTAAATCCAGAACCGACTCAGAGAAGATTTATTGTTATGAGTGCAACCGGAGTTACATTCCTTTTTGTCTTTTCATTTTTATTGCTTTGGGAGCTATTGGATACAACATTGCGAGATTATGAGAAGGCAGAGCGACTTACAAAAGAAAAAGTTTTTGCTGCAGTACCGAGTGGAGGTGGCATGTCAAATAGAAGATATGGGCATTTATGTTATGAAATGGCTATTCGTTATTTGATAAACTCTATTTTCTCATGTACTGATTTTAAAAAACCATTTGTAATTAATATGTTAAGTACAAGAAAGAAAGATGGAAAGAGCTTTATCTCCTCTTGGATGGCTGATTACATGAGCCAACAAGGACTTAATGTTAAAATATTAAATTATCATGAGGATTTCCATGTGAATTCAAGGGATTTCTTATTAGCAGAAACAACGAGTGAATTAGGTGATTTTGAAGATGCAGACGTTATTATAATAGAATATCCTAGTTTGGATTCACATACCGTTCCGACAAGACTCCTAAGAGATTCGAATATCAATTTATTGATAACCCGATCATCTCGAAATTGGTCTTCTGTAGATAAAATAAATCTGTCCAAACTCAAAGGTCAGATAGGTAAAGATAATTTGAAATTTGTCTTGAATGCATCTCAAAGATATTCTGTCGAATATTATACAGGGCAACTTCCTCCATATAATTTCTTTAGGAATTTTTTGTATCAGTTGTCCAACTTTGCGTTATCTTCTGCTGGAGTAAGGAAGCGTATGGAATATAAAAATAAAATTAATGAAAGGTATAAATGATTGGCTTAAAGCTTTAAAAGTATCTATTCCCATAAAGATCATACTTTTGTTTATTGGTGTGATTTTCATGTATAAGGTATATATGTCTCGGGGATATTTAGATGCTTTTTTGCTTGCATCGCTTCCATTAATATTGATTATTATAGGAAAATTTGTAGCTAATCCTTATAAATTATTTTATGTATACTTTGTCTTGAACTATTTCATAATGGGTATTAATCGATACCATTCATTGAAATCTGGTTTGATTATGTTGGTATTTTCCATAATAATTCTTGTCCTGATCTTTGTGAAGTCTTGTTGGAATAGAGAAAATATACCGATTAAGAATTGTATATTAAATCCAATGTTCTTAATTTGGCTTATCTGGTTCTCATATTGTGCTCTTCTTTTGTTTAATCCCAATGTTTATTTTTTCCCATGGTGTGTAGGCATTGGCAATTATGCGTTTTATGCTTTGTTCACTATTTTCCTAATATCAATCTTTTTCAGAAGCTATAAGTCCGTTCGCTTTTTCTTGTTTTTGTGGTCGATTTGCACTTTTGTAGCCGTGTTCAAAGCTTGTTGGCAAAAGTTTCATGGATTTGATTATGCTGAAAAAGATTGGCTTTTTGTAGGAGGCGGAGCAAGGACACATATTATATATTCAGGTATACGTTATTTCTCTCTTTTTACGGATGCTGCTAATTTTGGAACAAGTATGGGCATGTCCTTAATCGTCTTTATGATAGTCGCATTTTATACAAAAGGCATTTATGAGAAAATATATTATTTTATAATTGCTTTTGGCGCTGGTTATGGGTTTATGATTTCGGGAACTCGATCTGCAATGATGGTTCCATTTGCAGCGCTTGCTTCTTATGTCGCTTTTTCTGGGAAGATTAAACCCATGATCAGTGGTCTAACCGTAATAATTGGTCTTTTTGTTTTTTTAAATTTAACAACAATAGGAAATAGCAATCCGCTAATTCGGCGTATGAGATCCGCTTTTGACACATCTGATGCTTCGCTAAATGTAAGATTAGAGAATCAGAAGAAGTTTAAAACATATATGAAAGATTTACCTTTTGGAGTAGGAATACAGATGGACAGTGATCCGCGTATAAAAATGCCGATTATTGCAACTGATTCATGGTTTGTCAAAATATGGGTTGAAACAGGGATCGTTGGATTAATTATTCATTTAACGTTGATGGCAATTTTGTTTGCATGGGGAGGATATATATTGCTGTTTAAAATACATCATAGAGAGGTTCGTGGAGTGCTTGCTGCAATGTTTGCAGGAGCGATAGGTTTGTTTGCATCTTCTTATGGAAATGAAGTAATGGGCTTCCCTAATGGGTTACTAGTGTGGATATGCGAGGCGTTTGTATTTGTAGGTCCATATATTGATGAGCATTTTGAAGAGACGGATTTAAAACAGAATAATGATTATGCAGGTTAATAATCCAGAGGTATCATTCATTACGATAAATTACAACGGTATTAGTGATACATTGCAATTAATTCAATCATTGAAGCATACTATAAAGTCTGTATCGTTTGAAATTATAGTAGTAGACAATGCATCATTGAAGAATGAAGCTGAATTAATTCATGATTACTATTCAGATGTTATTACAATTCGATCAGAGGTGAATTTAGGATTTTCAGGAGGTAATAACTTAGGAATAAGTCGCTCTTCAGGTTGCTATTTATTCTTTATTAATAACGACACATATATTGAAGAGGATGGAATAAAATATCTGGTTGATCGATTGGAATCGTCTTCTATAATTGCCGGTGTCTCTCCAAAAATAAGGTTTGCTTATGGGGAGCAACGGATTCAGTTTGCAGGGTATTTGCCATTAAGTAACGTTACGATGAGAAACAGAGCTTTAGGTTGTCATGAATTGGATAGCGGTCAATGCAATGTTGCTACAATTACTCCTTATCTTCATGGAGCCGCAATGATGTTTAAGAGAGAGGCGATAAAGCAAGTGGGATTAATGCCTGAAATTTATTTTCTTTATTATGAAGAACTAGATTGGTGCACTCAGTTTGTACGTGAAGGTTATGAACTATGGTACGAACCAAAATCTATTATTTTTCATAAAGAATCCCAAAGTGTTGGTCTACAAAGTCCATTACGTACTTTTTATATGACTCGTAATAGACTTCTTTATGTCTGGCGTAATAATACTATCTATGTTGCAGTCTTTTCTATTCTTTATCAAATAAGTGCTGTAGCGTTGAAAAATATTATTGTAAATATATTTAGTTTCCAGATTGATTTAGCGTTTGCTGTTATAAGAGGAATCGTATCTTTCTTTAGATTGAAAAATAAAAGAAAACATTATGACTGGATTTCTTGACATACTAGACCTCGTTTTATTTTTGCTGTTGACTTGGCAAGTTTTATATCTTTTTGTCTTTGCAATAGCAAATCTATTTAGTGGAAAATCATATTTCCCTACGGCTCATAGGAAACGTCGATTTTTAATAGTCTTTCCGGCCTATAAAGAGGACTCTGTGATAATAAATTCAGTGAAGACCTTTTTTAAGCAAGATTATTCTTCTGACTTTTTTCATTTGGTAGTGGTAGCTGATCAAATGACAGAAGAAGTTTGTCTGGAATTAGAATCATTAGGAGCACATGTACTTAGAGTCGCATTTGATAATAGTTCCAAGGCTAAAGCAATGCAATATGCTTTTTCTAAATTTTCAGAGACTGATTATGATAAGGCTTTAATCCTGGACGCAGATAACGTTGTAGACTCAGATTTTCTTGACAGATTAAATAATTGTTTTGACGCTGGAGCTGATGCTATTCAGGCTCATCGTAAAGCGAAGAATTTAAATACCAATGTTGCTGTTTTGGATGCATTAAGTGAAGAAATAAATAATTCTATTTTTCGCCGTGGGCATGTTGTTTTAGGCTTTTCTTCTTCATTAATAGGTTCTGGCATGGCTTTTGACTTCAATTGGATAAAAAATCATGTTGACCTTTTGAAAACATCAGGAGAAGACAAGGAGTTGGAAGCAATGCTTTTTAAGGAACATATTTACCTTACATTTTTAGATGAAGCTGTAGTTTATGATGAGAAGACGGCTAAAGTAGAAACTTTTAGTAACCAAAGAAGAAGATGGCTTTCTGCACAATTTTATTCTTTCATAAGTAGCATAAAAGACCTCCCTAAGGCATTAATCTCTCGTAATTATGATTATGCTGATAAGATTATTCAATGGGCCATGCTTCCACGGGTGATTTTGATAGGTCTTGTTTTCTTATGCTCAATCCTTACTACATTATACTTATGGTCGTGGAGCGTAAAATGGTGGATTTTGATTTTTGTTCTAGCGTTGTCACTTTCATTCTCTATTCCAGATGAATTGGTTGATAAGAAATTACGTAAAGCCTTTCGATACATACCTATTTTGGGGCTTAAAATGTTTTTCAATCTTTTTCGTTTAAAAGGTGAAAATAAAAAGTTTATTCATACCAAACATGAAGCATAATTTATGGGACTAAGAGAAAATATAAAGGCCAACGAAGCCTTAAAAAAAATAGTTCTTCGTTTTCTAATGAGTTCTGTGAAATGCAGACCGCAATGGTGGATTCGTATCTTCTTTAGGATCTATGCTCATTGTGGCGCAAAGAGTGTCATTTATCGTTCAGTAAGGAAAGACATTGTTCCTTTTCGGAAATTTGTGTTAGGGAAACGCTCGGTTATAGAAGATTATTCTACGATCAACAATGCTGTAGGAGACATTTTAATAGGAGATGATACAAGAATCGGCATACATAGTACAGTCATTGGTCCAGTTCATATAGGTAACCATGTGATGATTGCTCAAGGGGTAACTGTTTCAGGGTTAAACCATACTTATACGGATGTAGAAATGACTATTGATAAACAAAAAGTTACGACAGATCAAATATTTATAGAAGATGATGTGTGGATAGGTGCTAATTCTGTTATCACCTCAGGTGTGTCAATCGGACGGCATGTCGTGATTGGTTCAGGAAGCATTGTCACAAGTGATATACCTGATTATTCGGTAGCGATAGGAACTCCGGCAAAGGTTGTTAAAAAATATGATTTTGATAAACATTTGTGGCAAAGAATGTAGATCTATACTTTTTGTTGTCTTTTAATATAAAGTAAAGAATATCAAATAAATTGCTATTTAAGTGAGAAAAATTTGCTAAGAACAAAAAGTTGTACTAACTTTGTGACCTGTTTCAAAACAGTATCAACAGTAAATAATAAAAAGTAAGATAGAAATGTCTAAGATTTGTCAAATTACCGGAAAGAAAGCCATGATTGGTAACAATGTTTCACATTCAAAGAGAAGAACTAAAAGAAGCTTTGATCTGAACTTGTTTAGAAAGAAATTCTACTATGTAGAACAGGATTGCTGGATCAGCTTGAGCATTAGTGCTTCGGGGTTGAGAACTATTAACAAGAAAGGCTTAGATGCTGCGCTGAAAGACGCTGTAGCTAAGGGTTTTTGTGATTGGAAAGAAATTAGAGTTATCGGTTAATTTTTTAGAGGAAAATACAAATGGTAAAGAAAGTAAAAGGTAACAGAGTCCAGGTTATTCTGGAATGTACCGAGATGAAAGAAAGTGGTTTACCCGGGGCTTCTCGTTATATCACAACAAAGAATAGAAAGAATTCTACAGAGAGACTTGAGTTGAAGAAATACAACCCAATCCTCAAAAGAATGACAGTACATAAAGAAATAAAATAAACCTACTGAATCATGGCAAAGAAGACAGTCGCAAGTTTGCATGAAGGCTCTAAAGAAGGTCGTTCATATACCAAAGTTATCAAAATGGTAAAGTCACCTAAAAATGGTGCTTATGTTTTTGATGAACAAATGGTTCCAAACGAAAAAGTTGATGACTTTTTCAAAAAATAATTGATACAATTTGTATTCACTATATAAAACTTCCTTTCATTGATAAATGAAAGGAAGTTTTTTTTTGTCAATTTTACTATTTATCTCTATCTTTGTTTCCTAAAATCAAATGAAATATCAGTAATGGGATTATTTAATTTTTTCTCAAAGGAAAAGAAAGAAACTTTGGACAAAGGACTTTCTAAAACAAAGGAATCTGTCTTTGGCAAAATTACTCGTGCTGTGGCAGGTAAGTCCAAAGTTGATGATGATGTGTTAGATGATTTGGAGGAGATTTTGATCACTTCCGATGTTGGTGTTGAAACAACGTTGAATATAATTAATCGTATTCAAGAGCGTGTAAAGAAAGAAAAATATATAAGTACGGCTGAACTTAATGATATTTTACGTGATGAAGTAGCGGCGTTATTGACTGAGAATAATTCTTCTAAAGACGCAGATTTTGATTTTGAAATAAAGAAGAAGCCTTATGTCATATTAGTTGTTGGCGTAAATGGGGTTGGCAAAACAACAACTATTGGTAAACTTGCATATCAGTTTAAAAAAGCAGGAAAGAAAGTATATCTTGGAGCGGCTGACACCTTCCGTGCAGCAGCAACTGAACAATTAGATATTTGGGGAGAAAGAGTGGGCGTTCCTGTTATTAAGCAAAAGATGGGAGCTGATCCTGCATCTGTAGCTTTTGATACCTTGAGTTCTGCTGTTGCTAATGATGCCGATCTTGTTATTATTGACACTGCCGGACGTTTGCACAACAAGGTTAATCTGATGAATGAACTCACCAAGATTAAAAATGTGATGAAAAAAATTGTTCCGGATGCTCCGAACGAGGTATTGCTTGTATTGGATGGATCCACAGGGCAAAATGCTTTTGAACAAGCCAAACAATTCACTAAAGCAACTGAAGTAACAGCAATGGCAATAACCAAATTAGATGGTACGGCTAAAGGTGGTGTCGTTGTTGGCATATCAGATCAGTTTAAGATTCCGGTTAAGTATATAGGACTGGGTGAAGGAATGGAAGATTTGCAAGTCTTTAGAAGAGATGAGTTTGTAAAGTCATTATTCGGAGAAGCTAAATGAGAAAAAATACGATAGATCTGATCACTTTGGGATGTTCAAAGAATCTAGTTGATTCTGAAAAACTTATTGGTCAACTAAATGCATATGGTTATGATGTAACTCATGATGCGGATGTTCCCGATGGTGAAATTGCGATTATTAATACATGTGGTTTTATTGAAGCAGCGAAAGAGGAATCTATAAATATGATTCTGGAATTTGCTCAGGCCAAAGAAGAAGGTAAGCTTAGAAAGCTTTTTGTGATGGGATGCTTGTCTGAGAGATACCGTAAGGAGCTGACTGCTGAAATACCGCAAGTAGACAAATTCTATGGTAAATTCGATTGGAAGCAATTAATCTCGGACTTAGGGAAGACTTATGATGAGCGTCTTGTCGTTGAGAGATCATTAACAACTCCTGCATATTATGCCTATTTGAAGATTTCAGAAGGATGCAATAGGATGTGTTCCTATTGTGCAATACCTTTGATGACAGGGCATCATGTTTCACGTCCTATGGAGGAAATCATTGATGAGGTTAAAGATTTAGTTTCTCGTGGCGTTAAGGAATTCCAAGTCATAGCTCAAGAACTAACATACTATGGTATAGACTTGTATAAGAAACAATCTATTGCTGAATTGATAAAGCAAATATCAGATGTGCCCGGAGTAGAGTGGATTCGTCTGCATTATGCTTATCCGGCAGATTTTCCAATGGATCTATTACCCGTAATTCGTGAACGTGACAATGTATGTAAATATTTAGATATTGCTTTGCAGCATTGTAGCGACCATATTCTTTCATTAATGCATCGCCATGTAACGAAGCAGGAAACAATTGATCTGATCAAAGAAATGCGTAGGCAAGTGCCCGGCATTCATATACGTACCACGTTAATGGTTGGGTATCCCGGTGAGACTGATGATGATTTCGCTGAGTTGAAAGACTTTGTAAAAGAGATGAGATTTGAAAGAATGGGAGCATTCACTTACTCAGAAGAAGAAGGGACATATGCTGCTATTCATCAAACAGATGATATTCCTCAAGATATAAAGCAGAAACGTTTGGATGAACTGATGGGCATCCAAGAAATAATCTCTACTGAATTGAATGAAGAAAAGGTGGGCAAAACATTTAAAGTGGTTGTTGATCGTCAAGAAGGCGATTACTATGTGGGACGCACCGAATATGATTCGCCGGAAGTAGATCCTGAAGTTTTGATTAAGGTTTCAGAAAAGGCACTAAATATAGGATCTTTTTATCAAATGAAGGTTACGTCAGTTGATGAATATGATCTTTATGCAACTACTCTTATTTAAATAGATAATAATCATGAACAATAAAGAGTTTGTAACAGAGCTATCCATTCGTTTAGGGTATTCAGTTGAAGACACTACTCAGTTGATTTCATCAATGTGCTCAATAGTAGCAGAGGAATTGGAAGAAGGAAATTTTTTGTCTGTGCAGAATTTCGGATCTTTTGAAGTGAAGAAGAAATCTGAAAAGATTCTTATTAATCCTTCCACTCAACAGCGAATGCTGGTCCCTCCTAAGTTGGCTATATGTTTTAAACCATCTACACAACTCAAGGACAAGTTTAAATAACTAGCGTTATGAACGAGAAAATTACTACACAACGATTGGTCGAATTACTGGTTGAGAAAGCCGGAATAGGGCGAAACAATGCAGAAAGTTTTTTAAAGACGATGTTTGGCCTGATTGAAGAAGCTTTGCAGGAAGATAAATATGTAAAGATTAAAGGAATCGGCACATTTAAGATTATAGAGGTTGAAAGTCGTGAAAGCGTTGATGTGAATACGAATGAACGTATCCTCATTGAAGGGCATCCCAAAATAACTTTTGTGCCTGAGCCAGCGTTGCGTGACCTTATTAATAAACCTTTTGCACATTTCGAAACAGTCATATTGAATGATAATGTCAGTTTTAATGAAGAGACATTTGAAAGGGATGATGAAGATGAAACAGACGAAGCAATAGATGATACTGAACCAGCGGATGATACGGCTGACGAAGCACCTGAAACTGTTGCAGAGAATACTGCAGAAGAACCTCCTGTGGCAGAGGATAATAATGCGACGAGTGATGAAGCCGTTGAAGAAAAGGCTGTGGAAAAGGAAGTGCCTCCCGTCATTGTTCCCGAACAACCTGTTGAAGAAGTGAAAGAAGAAGTACAACAGCAACAGCCGCAAGATAAAAAAGAGGAAATTTCTGAAGAGCAACCTAAGGAAGAACCGCTGAAAGAAGAGTCGCATTCAGAAAAAGAAAATATAAAGGTTAGTCCAACTCCTATAAAAGTCGTGAAAGAAGAGACAATGACTCCTCAATCAATAGCCCCGTCAGAAGTATCACAGGATGAAGTGCAACAATCTAATCCTGAGACAGTAAATAGTTATTCATTGCACTTTGCTATTACGCTCACTCTTTTGCTTTTAGCATTAGGTGGAGGAACTATCATTTACTTTTGTTATCCTCAGTTGCTGTCTAAAAAGCAGTCTCAACTTGTAGTCGGAGATTCAATATTGAATAAAAAAGAGGCACTGAAAACGAATGTTCAGAAACACACACTTTCGTTGCAAGATTCAATAACATTATTGCGTAACCTTTTGGCTGATGCCGAGCGCAGAGAACAGCTTGCATCCGGATCAGACAGCGCAAGCCAAGTAAGCACACCTAAGAAAGAGATTGTAGAAGACGAAAACACCGCTAGTAAAACTAAAGAAGTAGCTACCAAAAAAGCTGAACCGAAAAAGGCAAAGAAACCAGAGAAAGTAGAGAAAGATAAGGATGATAAATCGACGGAGAAGAAGAAAACCAGAACAATTAATGGACATAAAATTAGTGGCACATTACAAGTTGTGACACTACAGCCCGGACAAACTCTAATCTCCCTCTCTCGACAATTTTATGGCACGAAGGATCTTTGGATCGTGATAGCTGAATACAATAAACCGAAAATAAAGGATGCCGATCATGTGCCAATAGGTACGAAGATAAAGGTTCCTAAGATAGAAAAATAATAAAAGAAGGCATGTCGTTTTTGATATGCCTTTTTTTGTTACTTGAAATGAATGTCATAAAAGAGGTGTTTGATCATAGCTACACTTCAGATAATCAGTTGTATAGCATGCAATATATGTGACCATTTCTTGTACTGATATATTTCATTCCAATGTTTTACATAGGTTAAACTTAAATTTAACGATTGTAAAACTTAAGTTTAACCTATGTAAAACATGATTTTCACTTATGTAAAACATAAAAATGAAAGTTTCGAAATAAAAAAGTGCTACTATTGTTTGAAAAGTTCCTTCATAGCCGTCGGTACATCTTAATGGTATCATATCAGTGAATTCAACAGAGCTTTTTGGGCTTTAAAACCTTCATTCTTGTAGTATAATAGAATAGGTATTATTCTCTTTTTATGCCTTTAAGAGCTGATTCTTGGTATAAAAATCACTATTTTTCATAGTCGATCTCAATGTTACTTGCTTATTTATATCATAACTAAACGTTTTGCATCCTTTTTTAGCGATTTTTAGTTGGCATAGTTATTTTTATGCTGTACTTTTGGCGTTGAAAAAGATTTATACTGAAACACAATTGAAAATATAACAATAAAAATAATAACAGTATGGCTGAATCTATTGATATTCGCGCTTTAAATGAGCGAATAGAACAACAAAGTGCATTTGTAACGAATTTAACGACCGGAATGGATCAGGTCATTGTAGGGCAGAAACATTTGGTAGAATCACTTTTGATAGGATTGCTTTCAAACGGACATGTACTTCTTGAAGGTGTGCCCGGTTTGGCAAAAACCCTGGCAATCAAAACTCTGGCCTCACTTATTGATTCTAAGTATAGTAGGATACAATTTACTCCCGATTTACTTCCGGCTGATGTGGTTGGTACAATGATATATAGTCAAAAAGATGAAACTTTCGTCGTAAAGAAAGGACCTATTTTTGCCAACTTCGTGTTAGCTGATGAAATTAACCGTGCTCCGGCCAAAGTGCAAAGTGCTTTGCTTGAGGCAATGCAGGAACGTCAAGTGACATTGGGTAAAGAAACTTTTAATTTACCGGATCCATTTTTGGTATTGGCTACTCAAAATCCTATTGAACAAGAAGGTACATATCAATTGCCTGAAGCTCAAGTTGACCGTTTCATGCTGAAGGTCATTATTGATTATCCCCAGCCTGAAGAAGAAAAGAAAATATTACGTGAAAATATAAGCGGTCGCAAATTAACAGTGTCACCGGTCGTTAATGCTGATGATATTATTAAAGCGCGTGAAGTGGTGCGTGAAGTTTATCTTGACGAGAAAATTGAGCAATACATTGTTGACATTGTATTTGCAACTCGTTATCCTGAAAAATATGGATTGAAAGAGCTTAAAGATTTAATCGATTTCGGTGGATCTCCTCGTGCTTCAATCAATTTAGCCTTAGCTTCTCGTACTTATGCATTTATCAAACGTCGCGGATACGTGATTCCTGAAGATGTACGTGCTATCGCTCATGATGTATTGCGTCATCGTCTTGGACTTACTTATGAAGCAGAAGCTGCTAATGTAACGCCTGACGAGATCGTAAGTAAAATTTTGAATAAAGTAGAAGTGCCTTAACTATTATGGAAACAGCTGAACTTTTAAAACGTGTTCGCCAAATAGAAATAAAAACCCGCGGCTTGTCTCAAAACATTTTTGCGGGAGAGTATCATTCGGCCTTTAAGGGGCGCGGTATGGCTTTTTCAGAAGTTCGGGAATATCAATATGGAGATGACATACGCGACATTGATTGGAATGTGACCGCACGCTTTCATCGTCCTTTTATTAAGGTGTTTGAGGAAGAGCGTGAGCTTACAGTGATGTTGCTTATTGACATATCCGGTAGTTTGGAATTCGGAACAGTGAAGCAACTGAAGAAGGATATGGTCACTGAAATTGCTGCTACATTGGCATTCTCAGCTATAACAAATAATGATAAAATCGGCGTAATATTCTTTTCTGATCAGATAGAAAAGTACATACCTCCTAAAAAAGGTAGGAAACACATATTATATATCATTCGTGAGTTGATGGACTTCAAACCTAAAAGCAGAAAGACTGATATAGGATTGAGTTTGAAATATCTTACAAATCTTGTAAAAAAGCGCTGTACGACATTTGTGATAAGTGATTTTATTGATGCTAAACCATTTAAAGATCCGCTACTTATTGCAAACCGCAAACATGATGTGGTAGCCATTCAGGTTTACGACCGCCGTGTTGCAGATTTGCCCGCGGTAGGTTTGATGAAAGTGCATGATGCAGAGACCGGACATGAGCAATGGATTGATACATCATCGAAAAAAGTACGGAAGTTGCATCATGATTGGTGGAATCGCAAACAACTTTATCTTAAGGATGTATTCATTAAGAGTAATGTTGATTCTGTCTCTGTACGTACTGATCAAGATTATGTAAGAGCTCTGATGAATTTGTTTGAAAAAAGGAGTTAATGCATTATGAATGAAATGAATGTAAAGTATAAGATGGGAAAGTGGTTGTTGGCATTGTCCGTAATATTTCTTTCCTGTCAACTCTCTTTTGCACAATCAGTCTCGGTTGAGGCAAGAATAGATTCTGCACAAAGAGTCATAGGCGAGCAGGCTAAAATTACTGTGAAAGTGACTTGTGATGCCAATAAAAAGATCCTCTTTCCTAATTTTAAGGATACAGTCGCCCATAAAGTGGATTTGGTAGAGGTACATCCGCTACAAGTCAACTATTTGAATAATAATCAACGCAAAGAGGTTAAATGTGACTATATCGTTTCTTCAATAGATTCGGGATTATATTACATTCCTCCTTTTACCGTGTTGGTTGATGGAGTGAAGTATCGTACTCAACCCCTTTCATTGAAAGTATACACGATGCCGGTTGATCTGAAACATCCAAACAAGTTCTTCCCACCCAAGGATGTGATGAAGCCTCCTTTTGTTTGGGCTGATTGGGCCGGTTTGGTTTATTGTTCGTTTCTAGTCATTATTTTTGTCGTAATACTTGTTTATTTCTGGCTACGGCTTAGAGATAATAAACCTATTCTTCATCGAATGAAAATATTATCTTTCATACCACCGGATAAGAAGGCTTTGCAACAAATTGAGCAACTGAAAAGTGGTCGTGCTGTAGAGCAAGAGCAACAAAAGGAGTATTACACTGCATTGACAGATGCTTTGCGTACATATATTAAGGATCGATTTGGCTTTAATGCCATGGAAATGACTTCTAGCGAGATTATTGAGAAGTTGATGTCATTGAAAGAAGATAATGATACGTTCAATGATTTAAAAATGCTTTTCGAGACGGCCGATTTGGTGAAGTTTGCCAAACATGCACCGATGCTTAATGAAAACGATAATAACTTGGTAAATGCAGTTTCATTTATAAATGGGACCAGATTACAAGAAGTAGCGGTTAAGAAGGTCGTACCTGAGTATACTGTAGAGGAAAAGCGTTCGCGCAAATCACGCATGGCTTTAATTTGTGGTATTAGTGTTCTCGCTTTAAGTGTTGCTTTGATCTTGACACATATAGTTTTACGTGTTATTGATTTGATATAAAATATAGAAAGATGATATTTGCAGAAAAAGGATATTTGTTTTTGTTGCTGTTGATCATACCATATATTATATGGTACTTGTTGCATCAACGAAAAAATGATGCTTCACTTCAGGTTTCGGATACTCATGCATACAAACAAGCTCCAAAGAGCTTTAAAATATATTTATTGCATTCTCCGTTCTTTTTGAGAATAGCATCGTTTATATTTTTAGTTATTATATTGGCACGTCCTCAGTATACTGATAGTTGGAAAAACTCAGAGACACAGGGTATAGATATTATGATGACTATAGATGTGTCCACCAGTATGCTTTCTGAAGATCTTCATCCCAATCGTTTGGAGGCAGCTAAGGAAGTAGGGGCAGAGTTCATAAATGGAAGACCGGATGATAATATAGGATTGACGATCTTTGCAGGTCATGCATTTACTCAATGCCCTCCAACTGTAGACCACACTGTTTTATTGAATTTATTTCAAGGTGTGAAATGTGGGGTCGTTGATGATGGAACAGCCATTGGTATGGGTATTGCAGATGCTGTGGCCAAGCTCAAAGATAGCAAAGCCAAGTCAAAGATAATTATATTGTTGACTGATGGTTCTAATAATAGCGGAGATATTTCTCCATTGACTGCTGCCGAGATCGCTCATAAGTTCGGTATTCGTGTTTATACAATTGGTGTCGGTACGAATGGTTTAGCTCGTTATCCAATGCCTACGGCTATTGGTACACAGTATGTGAATATTCCGGTTCAGATTGATGAAAAAACATTGAGGCAGATTGCTTCTGAAACGGGAGGAATATATTATCGTGCAACGAATACAGATAAGTTGAAAGTCATATATCAGCAAATTGATAAATTGGAGAAGACAAAGATGCGCTCTCATTCTTATAGTAGGCGTGAGGAAGCATATCAACCTTTTGCACTTTTATTGTTGCTGTGTTTATTGTTAGAAATTGTTTTGAGGAATACAATATTGAAAAAAATTCCATGATTAAAAACAAATAATATTATGTTTCGATTTGCAGATCCAAATTATTTATATTTACTAATAGCTTTGCCGATATTGGCTTTGCTCTTTTTCTTTTCAAATTATATTCGGAAAAAGAGACTTCGTGCATATGGAGACCCTCAATTGATGGCTCAATTAATGCCTGAAGTATCGAAATGGAGACCTCGCATAAAGTTTGCCTTGATATTGACAGCTTTAGGTTGTTGTATTATTATGTTGGCACGTCCTCAATTTGGAATGAAGACGCAGAAAATGAAGAGAAACGGCATTGAGGTGATTATTGCTATGGATATTTCAAATTCTATGTTGGCACAGGATGTAACTCCCAGTCGTCTGGATCGTGCAAAGATGTTAGTGTCAAAGATGGTTGATGAGTTTGATCAGGATAAAATAGGTTTGATTGTTTTTGCCGGAAGTGCATTTACTCAGTTGCCGATAACGAGTGATTATATTTCTACAAAGATGTTTTTAAACTCCATTAATCCAGGTATGATTCAGGAGCAGGGTACAGCAATAGGAGAAGCAATTGATTTATCATCCCGAAGTTTTACTCCACAAAAAGGGGTAGGAAAAGCTATTATTGTTATCACTGACGGTGAGAACCATGAGCCGGGAGCTACTGAAGCTGCCGAAGCCGCTAGGAAAAAAGGATATGTTGTGAATGTGTTGGGAATTGGTTCTACACAAGGAGCACCTATTCCTTTGGGTAATGGAAAGTATCTGACGGATCGCAGTGGACAAACGGTTGTCACACGTTTGGATGAAAGCATGTGTAAAGAACTGGCTGAAGCCGGTAAAGGCATATATGCCCATGTTGATAATTCGGATGGAGCTCAACAGGCTTTGCACAATGAGATTAATCGATTGGCTAAATCAGAAACAGAAAGTCAATATAGTGAATATGATGAGCAATTCCAAGGATTTGCTATAATCATGATCTTATTACTTGCAGCTGAAATTATTCTGCTTGGAAAGAAGAATCCTTTATTTAAGAATATAAAATTGTTTTCAAAAAAATGAGACTACATATAAAATATATAATCTTTATGATGCTGCTTTCTTGTACCTGTATACTACAGGCGCAAAATGCACGCGATTATATACGCCAAGGAAATTCATTGTTTCATCAAAAGCAATTTACTAAGGCTGAGATTTCATATCGTAAAGCTATTGAAAAGGAACCTGGTTCCACTGAGGCGCAGTTCAATTTGGGTAATGCTTTGCTGATGCAAAGCAAGGGACCAAAGGCAATTCAGCAATACAATAAAGCGTTGCAAACTACTCATGTAAAAATAAAGTTGGCTAAGATTCATCATAATATTGGTGAAATCTATCAGATGTCACAGCAATATGGTCCAGCAATTCAGGCTTATAAAAAGTCTTTATACAATAATCCTTATGACAATGCAACTCGTTACAATCTTGCTCTGTGTCAGAAAATGTTGAAGAATCAACCACAGAATAATAAGAATAACAAAAATAAGAACAAGAAAGACAAAAATAAAGACAAGAACAAGCAGAATAAGGATCAGAAGAATAAAGATCAACAAAATAAAAACAATCAGGATAAGAACCAACAGGATAAACAGCCTCAGAAGAATCAAATGTCTAAAGAGAATGCTGAGCAAATGTTGAATGCAGCATTGCAGGATGAGCGTAATACGCAGCAAAACATGAAAAAGGTTCAATCCGGAAATAAGAAACTTGAAAAGAATTGGTAACATTCAACTGTTTTTTTGAATTATGAAGATGAAGAGATTATTTTGTATATTAATATTATCATTGATGATTCATTCTGTTGCGTTTGCACAACGAATGAGTGTCAATGCACCTTCGACTGTTTCTGTTGGAGAACAGTTTTCTATTGCATATACTATAAATACGGATAATGTAAAGAATTTTCATACTCCGTCATTGAGAGGGCTTGATCTTTTGGCTGGTCCATTCTCATCCACGTATTCTAGCATGCAAATGATAAATGGGCGTAGTTCTTCTTCAAGCAGTATCACTTATACGATTACTGTCATGGCAACAAGGGCGGGAACGTTTACCGTGAGTCCTGCAAGTGCTATCGCAAATGGTCATTCTGTTTCATCACGTACATTGTCTATAAAAGCGGTGAATGGTGGACATGCATCAGCAGCTGCCAGAGGTAGAAGTGTACCTAGTGGAGGAGGGGGAGCTTCTGTTTCACGACCAAGCGGCGGAAGAGGAGTGAGCAGTAAAGATTTATTTGTAACAGCCTCTATCAGCAAAACAAATGTATATGAACAGGAAGCTATAGTACTTACGTACAAGGTATATACATTGGTTCAATTGCAAGGTTTTAATAATGTGACATTACCTGACTTTAAAGGATTCCATTCTCAAGAGATGAAATTGGCACAAGCAGGTTCTTTGAAGCCGGATAATTACAAGGGTCGTACATATTATTCTACCGTTTTGCGTCAGTTTGTATTGTTTCCTCAGCAAAGTGGAAAGTTGACATTACCGTCTGCTCACTTTGATGCATCTGTAGTAAAAGATGTTCCTACAAATGATCCGTTTGATGCAATGCTCAACGGTACAAGCCAAGTGATGGTGAGTAAAACGTTGGTAACTCCACCGTTGACAATCAATGTCCGTGCCTTACCTGGAACTCGTCCGGCTAATTTCTCAGGAGGTGTAGGATCTTTCTCTATCAAAGCTTTTGCAAAGTCACCTATAATTAAAACCAATGATGCGTTGTCTATAAAATTGGTCATTTCTGGCATTGGAAATATGAAGTTGATTACTCCTCCGGCGATGACTTTCCCTGGAGATTTTGAAGCTTATGATCCTAAAACCACGGAACAATTTGCATTGACTTCTAATGGTGTATCAGGGACGAAGACCATTGAGTATTTGGCTATTCCACATAATCCTGGTAAATATACAATTCCAGGTGTGTCGTTTACCTATTTCGATAGTAGGCTTAATCAGTATAAAACTATCAAATCGAATGATATAAAAGTTACAATCATTAAAGGTAACTCTAATTCCGCATCTACTAATTTTACTGACCAATCCGGTACAAGGTTATTGAATCGTGATATCCGATACATTAAGACGGGTGATGCTCCTATGGAATCTCGAGGAAGTGTATTCTTTGGTACTGTTCCTTATTGCTTGTGGTATCTTATTCCGCTTGTATTATTTATTACTTTGCTTGTCTTATATCGACAAAAAGCTATTGATAATGCAAATGTGGTAAAAATGCGTAACAAGAAAGCGAATAAGGTTGCAGCAAAACGTTTGAAGAATGCCGGTAAATTGATGACAGCAAACAAACAGAATGAATTTTATGATGAAGTGTTACGTGCTTTATGGGGATATACTGGCGATAAGTTAAGTATTTCTGTATCTCAATTGAGCAAAGATAACATTGAGTCTGAGCTGATAAAGCGCGGAGCGGCAGATGATCTTACTCAAGACTTTTTAAAAGTACTTGATCAGTGTGAATATGCTCGTTATGCTCCAGGTGATCCGAATGAAGCAATGGACAAGGTCTATACTTTTGCTATTGATGTGATTAGTAAAATGGAAGATGTAATTAAACAGTAACGTGATCAAAATGAAGAGAATTTTATTTATTATAATAATTGCTTGTATAAGTCTTTCTTCTTATGCAAGTTCAAATCAAAAATCGATTGCTGATCAAGCTTATGGTAAGGGGCAATATCAGCAAGCAATGCAGATATATAATACTCTACTGAAAGATGGAGAAAGTGCTGATGTCTATTATAATTTAGGAAATTGTTATTATAGAACCAGAGATATGGCTCATGCTATTTTATGTTATGAACGAGCACATTTGTTGAAGCCTGGTGATGCGGACATAAGAGCCAATCTCGCACTAGCTAAGAGTAAGATACAAGATAAGACGGTGGCATCATCTGAAATGTTTTTTGTCAAATGGTATTACGATTTAGTCAACTTAAAAAGTTCAGATCAATGGAGCCGTTGTGCAATTTTATCTTTTATATTGCTATTAGCAAGCATTAGCTTATACGTCTTTGTCAATCAGATCCGTTTAAAGAAAATAGGTTTTGGAGCCGCTATATTCTTTCTATGTGTTACAATCTTTTCCAACATATTTTCATATCATCAAAAAGAAGCATTGGTCGATAGAAGCAGTGCAGTTGTGATGGTACCGGCTGCAACTGCGCATAGTACGCCTAGCGAATCAGGAACAGCTTTATTTGTTGTACATCAAGGGCATGTTGTAAAAATAAAAGACAATTCTATGAAGATGTGGAAGGAAATACAATTGGAAGATGGTAATATAGGATGGATCAAAATATCTGACTTGGAAATTATATAAATACTCGGTAGTTCTTTTACTTTATAATATAGCCTTCTGTATTCTTTCAAAATGATAAGAATACTGAAGGCTTTTTCATTTGGTTCAATGTCTTCCAATCAAAGTATTCATTGTATTATTTGCTATTAGTGTTTGTTGTAGCATTACCGAATAGTTATAGTGGTCGTTTATACAAATTCATTACAAAAATAGTAGAGCAAAGTAAGTTTGGAGGTAATTTATTGGCATAAAAAAAGACCAAATTGAAGTAATAAAATCTTCAAATGGTCTTGTTAAACTCAAATTCTCTCAAAGCAACTATGAGAGCGGAAAACGAGACTCGAACTCGCGACCCCGACCTTGGCAAGGTCGTGCTCTACCAACTGAGCTATTTCCGCATTTAGTAAGTACATCCAGTAATGGTGAAGAAGAGGAGACTCGAACTCCCACGACAAAACTGTCATTACCCCCTCAAAGTAACGCGTCTACCAATTCCGCCACTTCTCCGACACATTTAAGTTTGATGTTTTAGTAGTGCCCAGAACAGGACTCGAACCTGCACAGCGTTACCACCTCTAGTACCTGAAACTAGCGCGTCTACCATTCCGCCACCTGGGCAAGCTCTTTAAACTAACTAATTGCAGCAAACTTCATTACTGGAGCGGAAAACGAGACTCGAACTCGCGACCCCGACCTTGGCAAGGTCGTGCTCTACCAACTGAGCTATTTCCGCATTAAGAACGCTGCAATTATTTTAAGATTGCGGATGCAAAGGTAGTCCTTTTATTGAAAACTGCAAATATTTTTATATGATTTTTTTTAATCTTAGTCCATTCTGCTTTTGTAATCCTCATACGAATATCTTCTGTAAAGCTCAAAATTTCCATCTTCGTGCATTATGCCAATTGAGGGGTGGCTAATACCATTAAACATATTAGTCTTGACAGTAGTATAGTGAATCATATCTTCAAATATGAGTTCCTCACCTATTTGTAGTTGATGATCGAAGCTCCATGTACCTATATAATCACCACTTAAGCAACTGTTCCCTCCCAAACGATATTTAAAAGGTTTATTATTTTTATCTGTAGCGGCTCCACGTACAGCCGGTTGATAAGGCATTTCCAGGCAGTCGGGCATGTGGCAGGTAAAGCTTACATTAAGTATTGCAGTTTTAATTTCCTTATTTTCTACGATATCAACGATGTTGGATGTAAGGTATCCTGTTTGCCACAAAAATGCACTTCCCGGTTCTAAAATAATTTTTAAGTTAGGATATCTTTCATGGAAACCTTTTAATATTTCTATTAAATGATTCGTGTCATAATCGGCTCTTGTCATTAAGTGCCCTCCTCCGAAATTGATCCATTTAATTTGATCAAACCATTTTGAGAATCTATTTTCAATATGTGCCAATGTTCGCTCAAAGACCTTATCACTGCTTTCACACAATGTATGGCAATGAAACCCCTCAATTCCTTCAGGAAGTTCTTGGGGTAATTGGTCGCTTGTTATGCCAAATCTGGTACCGGGTGCACATGGATTGTACAATTCTGTTTCTACTTCTGAGTATTCAGGATTAATACGGATTCCACAACTAATATTTTTTCCAGCAGTTTGTGGATAGAAGTGTTTATATTGGGTGAGCGAATTGAACGTGATGTGGCTACTACAGTTAATTATAGTTGGAAAGTCCTCATCTGTATAAGCGGGTGAGTAGGTATGAGTACGTTCTCCGAATTCTTCATATCCTAATCGAGCTTCATATAATGAACTGGCAGTTGTACTGTTTATGTATTTTCTGAAAATAGGGAATGATTTCCATAATGCAAAAGCTTTAAAAGCTAGTATGATTTCAACATTAGCTTTCTCACTCACTTCTTTGATTAATTGTAAGTTCTTTTTTAGTTGCTTTTCTTCCAATACATAGCAAGGTGAAGGGATCTTATTTGTTGTTTCCATAATTTATTCATTAATAACTTTGAAACGGGCAAAACGTAATAAAAGATTCTTTTCGCCGGAATATTTAAATTTTACTGTTGCTTTTCGGTTATCACCTTCTCCCTCAAGGTTAATCACCTCTCCTATTCCAAATCGTTCATGTTCTATATGTTGACCGATTTGTAAATCACAACCATTTTTGTTTGAGTTTGAAGAGTTTGTGTTCTTATTTATAGGTGCTTTATCTTTTGGATGAGTCGCTGGGGTTTGCAACATTTTATATATCTGGCTTGCCATATCTGGTTGCTTGTCAAAATTTTTATGCATATCAATTCCTTCCGAATCATCATCCATCTTCATATATGAAGGGTCAATATCTTTTAGAAACCGGCTAGGGGTGCAAAAAGACATTTTACCATATAGAAATCGATTCATTGCATATGATAAAAAGCAATTTTCTCGGGCACGGGTTATTGCAACATAAAATAATCTCCGTTCTTCTTCTAAGGCTTTAGAAGAATATTCCGATTGCGGACTTGGAAAAAGACCTTCTTCCATTCCCACAATAAAAATGTTCGCAAATTCCAATCCTTTGGCTGCATGTATAGTCATTAACGTAACTTTTGCTCCATCAATATTTTTGTCACTGTCTTGATCCGTTAATAAGGAAACATCTTGTAAAAAATCAGTAAGAGAAACAAAAGCATTATCTTCCTCTTGTCTTGAAATGGTAAAGTCTTTTAATCCGTTGAGCAATTCTTGTAAGTTTTCTTGTCTGCTGACATCTTCCGGAGAATTGTCTTTATATACATCAGCAACTATGCCTGAATCTTTCATTATCATCTCTCCTAATGATGCTGCGTCCATTGTATCTGTTGCTTCAATGAAGCTTACGATTAAAGATCTGAAAATTCCAAGTTTTTGTGCTGTACTGTTATTTATGGGGCATTCATGCGTAACAGGATCTGATATGACATCCCATAGACTTACTTTGTGATTGGCAGCAACAGTTATTATTTTTTTTAGTGTTGTGTCGCCAATACCCCTTGATGGATAGTTTAATACACGTTTGAATGCTTCTTCATCCATTGGGTTAACCGCCATGCGGAAATATGCCATTACATCTTTTATTTCTTTTCTTTGATAGAAACTAAGTCCACCATATATTTTATATGGAATGTTTCGTTTTCTTAATGCCTCTTCAAATATTCGGCTTTGAGCATTTGTTCTGTATAAGATTGCGAAGTCATCATATTCATAATCCAAACGGCGATGCATATCGGCAATTTTGCTTACAACAATTTCTCCTTCTTCGCGATCAGAATATGCTTTTATCAGTTCTATCGGTTGACCTTTATCGTTCTCTGAAAAAACTTTCTTGCGAATTTGTAGTTTGTTTTTTTCTATTAAGCTATTAGCCGCGTCAACGATTGTTTGCGTTGATCGATAATTCTGCTCTAACTTAAATTCTTTTGCTCCTTCGAACTCTTGTGTGAATTTCAGTATATTATCAATCTTCGCTCCACGGAAAGAATAGATACTTTGAGCATCATCACCTACAACACATACATGATTATTTAACCCTGACAATAGTTTCACAATGCAATGTTGAGCATAATTGGTGTCTTGGTATTCATCAACTAATATGTATTTGAATTTCTGTTGATATTTTTTCAGGATGTCTTCACTACTGTTGAACAATATATAAGTATTAAGCAAAAGATCGTCAAAATCCATTGCTCCAGCCTGTTTGCAACGATTCCAATAATTAATATAGATTTGTGGAATTTCTGTCACACGCTGTTCTTCCAACATATGTCGCACATTTTTATCGTTGGCATATGTTTCCGGTAAAATAAGCATATTTTTTGCTCTACTTATCAATCCTAATATCATGTTGGGCTTATAAATCTTATCATCAAGGTTTAACTCCTTGATTATAGATTTGACCAAACTTCTGGAATCAGCCGCATCATAAATAGTAAAATTAGAGGTAAATCCAATTGCTGTACATTCAAATCTCAATATTCGTGCGAAGATAGAATGGAAAGTACCCATCCATAAATGTTTTGCTATATCATTACCAACTTGTTTAGCTATCCTTTGCTTCATTTCGGCAGCGGCTTTATTGGTGAAAGTAAGAGCTAATATTTTCCACGGCTCATATCCATGTTCCAATAGATAGGCTATTTTATAAGTAAGTACACGTGTTTTACCTGATCCGGCACCGGCAATAACCAATGAAGGGCCCTCACAATACGTCACAGCTGCTTGCTGACTAGGGTTTAAATTATTTAGATAATCAATCATAACGGGGACAAAGTTAATAAAAAACGGCTTTTTAAATAAATATAAGCAGCAAAAGCATCAATAATCATTGTATTGTTGCTATATTTGTTTCAATAAAGATATGTGTCATGAAATTAATAGTAGTAACAGCCCCGGAATTTTTTGTTGAAGAGGACAAGATAATAACAGAGATGTTTGAGGGTGGGCTAGATTTGCTTCATCTTCGTAAACCAGAGACTGCTGCGATGTATTCCGAAAGATTATTGACATTAATACCTTCTGTTTATCATAGGCAAATAGTGACCCATGAACACTTTTATTTAAAGGATGAATTTAATCTTAAAGGGATTCATCTTAATGCCCGAAACCCTAGTGATCCTGATGAATTTGACGAACCGGATAGTGATTATACAGGAAGTGTTAGCATAACCTGCCATAATATTGATGAGCTTAGATATAGAAAGAAAAAGTATGATTACGTATTTCTGTGTCCGGTATTTGATGCTATTACTCGAATTGAATTAAAGTCTGCATTTACACCTGAAGTCTTACGCCAAGCTGCGAGTGAAGGATTAATAGACAAAAATGTGATGGCATTTGGAGGGATCACTGCTGATAATATTCTTGAGGTAAAAGATTATGGATTTGGTGGAGCTGTTGTAATGGGTGATCTTTGGTATCGTTTTAATCCTTGTGAAGATAATAATTTTAAAGAAATTATTTCATATTTCTATCAATTGAAGAAGTTGGTTGATTAGATTTCTTTAATAGCCAAAATGGCTTATTCTTGTAATTAAATAAAATTTATTTTTTGAAAGGTTTGTTTTGCTTGCAGATATTGTATAATTTTGCGCCCAATTTTAATAAAATAAACATTTCATGATTATGAGAGAAACAGCTAGAAGCCGATCTATCTCGGTTTTATCACTGCTTTTAGTTTTTAATACATTCTTATTTATGGGAGGCTGCGCTGAAGCAGACTATGTAGGAGACGATCAGGAAACTGGCGTTAGTTTAAATGCATCATTAGTAAAAGATGATGGAACCAAAGATGATATACCGTCAGGATTAAGTGGTTTCCATCTATTTACGTTTGATAGTGGTGGTGACATTCTTGAACAAAAAAGTGGAGATAGATTATCTGATATAAATAAATTGAGTTTGGTTAATAAGGGAACTTATAATGTTTGTTTATTTGCTAATCTGAATGAAGATGCTTTTGATATACCAACAAATATTTCTTATTCTTCTGCGGCTTTTACACTAAAAGAAAATGTGGAAGTTCCTGATTTATATTGGGGTAATAGTGCTTATGAATATTCTGAGGAGAATAGTGATCAACCTTCTGTTTGTTTATCACATGTAGCTTGTTCGCTAAAAATTGCAGTGGATGCCACTATGGGTGATTTGCAAAGTGTAACAGCAACTGTAAGAAATATGTACAACAAGATCAGGATTGATAATAAATTCTCCGGTAAGGTAAATAAAACAATAATTCTGAACAAATCAGCAAGTGACGCTAAACATTTTGAGGCAAGTGCATTGGTATTTCCAACAAATGGTGAATCGGTTATTGACATTGAAATTAAAGATAATGATGGTAATATATTGAAGTATTCACAAAAGTTGGACCAGAATATTGAATCAGGAAAACAACTTTCTATTAGCTTTAATCAAAAGACAGTCAATACAATAGTCAGTGTTACGAAATGGCAGGATTGGACGAATGAAGCTCATGGATTGGGGGCAAAACAACTTGTATCAAGACAAGTAACTCTTTCTAATATGCCTAGCGATTTTACTCCTATTTCTGCTTTGATAAGTATAGATAAAATGGGTACTCAAATAAATGGAAGCATTAATAAGAATGTTCTTACATGTCAACTACCGTCAAATTATGAGAAAATCTATGCTATTAAATTTTACAATGCAGAGAACGACTCTTTTACTGCATATTTTGGAAATACTGGCATAGAAGGCTTTTCCTTAAAAGACATAAGCGAGCTTTCTATTCCCAATGCCCCTGCAATAGGAAGCTATTTTGGATATGGTTGTGTGTGGCATAATGATGCAACCAGTGGATGGCGTTCTTATAATGTGAAGGTCGCTGTAAGTTTTGATCCACCTCTTGTTTCATTATATAGTGCAACAAGTTCTTCTATGGCAGATCTTGACACAGACGGATATAGTGAATGGCGGATTCCCACAGAAGATGAATTACAAGAATTCTTTAGTGAGATAACAGCTAAGGATAAAATCTTTAATACTCAATTTAAAGAAGCTATGAGAAAGAGTATTATTCCTGATGCCGGTGCCGTTAGAATTCGATATTATTGGACTTCATCCAAAAGTAATAATGGATTACACAAAGTTTTAAATCCCATCAATGGGGCAGCAGAACAAACTTCATCCGATGCGTCCTATAGTATATTGCCAATACGAGATTTATAATTTATTTCAGGAAAGGAGTACTTTTTAATATAAGTACTCCTTTAAATAAGTCTAAATCTTTTGGCTGTTCTTTTTGTATTTTATAGTTATTTCGCATCAGAAATTGGTTTTGAGAGAAAAGCAAATGCTTATTTTCTTTAAATAGAATATCATAGAAGTGTAAAAAAATATCTATCTTTGACGGCTGGAAAAAAGTATATCTAATACTGTTTTTCTATTTTTAAAATTAGTATGTTATTAAAAACTGTAGAATGTTTTTAGAAAGTTTCTTTGAAGAATCAGTTCGCCTATATCCGAATAATACGGCTATAGAGCAAGGCGAGAAAAGAATTTCTTATGCCGAAGCCGAACTTAAAGCCAATAGATTAGCTAATTATTTAAAAGAATCAACTGTAGGACCGGAGGATAAAGTTGTAATACTCTTACCTCGTATCGCAGAGGTACCTATTGCTATGCTGGGTGTGTTGAAGTCTGGCGCGGCATATATACCTTTGGATCCGGAAATACCAGCCGATAGAGTAAATTTTATTATGGAAGATGCCAATGCGAAATTACTCATTACATCTGATGAAATATTGCAAAGAGTTGGTTCGCAATTAAAATCATTTCCCATATTTAATATTGACCGTTCCTATTCCGAGTTAGAGAAATATACGGAAACCAAGCCTGTCGTCCCTAATCGTACTCCCGATGATTTGTGTTATATGATTTATACATCGGGAACTACAGGAAAGCCTAAAGGTGTCTTGCTTGAGCATAAGAATGCTGTAACATATGTAAATGGTGCTCAGAAAATATATCCAATAGATAATACAGATAGAGCTTTGCAAGGTTTTTCTGTATCTTTTGATGCTTCTGTAGAAGAAATATGGGTACCTCTTTCTGTGGGTGCTACATTAGTTATAGGTACATTTGATATTATGCGCTCGGGTGACCAATTTTCTAGTATCCTTAAACAGTTGCACATAACGTTCTTGTCTTGTGCCCCGACTTTGCTCTCAATGGTTAAAGAGGACATCCCTTGTTTGAAAATGTTGATCTTCGGAGGCGAGGTTTGTTCGAAAGATATAGCTAATAGATGGTGTAAACCGGGAAGGATTGTCTATAATACATACGGTCCGACTGAAGCAACGGTAATTGCTACTTATTCAATATTAAAACCGGGTGAAGAGGTTACTATTGGAAAAGCTCTTGATGAGTATGAAGTAATATTGGTTGATGAAAATTTACAGCAGATTAATGAGATCGATAAAGAAGGAGAAATTCTGATTGGTGGCGAAAGTATTGCACGTGGATATCTGAATAGAGAAGATCTCACGGCTCGTAAATTTATAGAAACAGATCAATATTCAGGCGTTAGCAAACGTTATTATCGTACAGGCGATTTAGCAAAATATAATGCAAACAAAGAATTTGTCTTTATAGGAAGAGCTGACGCACAAGTAAAAGTACGTGGCTTTAGAGTTGAACTAGCCGAGATAGAGGGATTGTTAATGAAGAATGAAGCAGTTCAAGCGGCAGCGGTCACATTAGATACTAGCTCTCAGCAGCTGGCTGCTTTTGTTGTTCTTCGAGAGAATGGCGAAATAGATCGTGAAGCTATTGCCACTGAATTTCGTCAGTTGCTTCCATATTATATGATACCTTCCACTTTGGATGTAATTCCGGAACTTCCAATGACAACCAGTCAGAAAATAGACCGGAAGAAACTACCTGCACCAAAAACACCTTTAAGCTTTTCAAGCGAGAAGACAATAATACCACCTTCTACGCCATTGGAATGTGCAATGGTAAAAGTAATTGCAAAGAATATTAATAGAGACGATATTTCGATGGATGACCATTTCTTTAATGATTTGGGAGGACACTCATTATTAGCGGCTATTGTAGCTTCTGAGATGCGTGAATCGAAAATATTCGAAAATATGTCTGTGGCCGATATCTATAAATATCCTATTCTTTCGGATTTAGCACGTGAATTGGAAAAGAAGAGACCGAAAGCTGATGCCAAACCTGAAAAAGAAAGAGTGTCCTATAAGACGTCACGACTAAGTTATTATGCATGTACCTTCTTTCAGGGTATAGCTCTTATATTCTTAACATTGCTTTTTGGATTAGAATGGTTAGGTCCGTTTTTTATTTATTCATACTACTATCAAGCAGATTACGGCATGCTTCATTCTGCAATATTAAGTTTGATGGCCTATTTCTGTATTTTGCCTGTTCTCTCTATTTTTGCAGTCGGCTTCAAATGGCTCGTTCTTGGTAGGATTAAAGCTGGAACATATAAGCTATGGGGATCTTACTATTTCCGTTTTTGGCTTGTAGATAAAGTCGTTGCTATCTGTCCTGTGATTTATTTTGCAGGAACTGCTATTATGAATATCTTTTTACGATTGATGGGAGCAAAAATAGGCAAGAACTGTTATATCAATACCTCTGCAATTAATGCATTTGATTTACTTAAGTTAGGAGATAATGTGAGTATTTGCACTGATACTCATTTGAGAGGATATACCATTGAAGATGGCTATTTAAAAATTGGTTATATTGACTTGGAAGATAATGCTTTTGTAGGTACAAGATGTTGCTTGGCTCAGAATTCCAAGATGGAAGGAAATAGTTCCATTGACGATTTGACATTGATCCCTGCAGGGTTTACTATCCCTGCTAATGAAAATTGGGGGGGCTCTCCTGCAGCAAAAATAAGTGAGAACAAAGCTCCTGAAAGTGTACTTCCTTTATGGTCAAAAAAATATACTCTACTATCATTTATCTGCACATTCCTTATTCCATTAATTACAATGGTCGCTTTTTTCCCTGGGATGATGTTGGTAGCACATATCAATTATACATCTGATATATGGAATTTTGCTTGGGTCACTATTTTTATTGGTGTATCGTTTGTACTATTGTTGACGCTTATCATTGCAGTTATTAAATGGCTGTTGTTGGGCAATATCAAGGAAGGCAAATATGCGGTTAATAGTCTATTTTATTATAAGAAATGGTTCTTTGACCAATTAATGAAATTGAGTTTACAAGTGATTGGCACATTATATACTACTCTTTATTTACAGCTTTGGTTTAAACTCTTAGGTGTAAAAATGGGACGACGTGTAGAAATCTCAACAGTTGAGTTTATCTCACCAGATTTGCTTGTCACCGGTGATGAATGTTTTTTGGCCGACTCTGTATCTGTAGGTGCATCCTATGTAAGAAACGGTTACATTGAAATAGCCAAAACATATATTGGTAATCGTACCTTTGTAGGTAACAGTGCCGTACTTAGTCCGAAATCTCGTTTGGGAGACGATGTATTGGTTGGGGTTCTTTCAAAAATGAAGGAAGAAAATTTACCTGCTAAGAACGGAACATCATGGTTTGGTTCTCCTGCTGTATTTTTACCTCAGAGAGATATAAATCATGATTTCTCTCTAGGCCGTACTTATAAGCCATCAAAGAAACTTTTCTTTTATCGCTATTTCATAGAATTTTTCCGAGTAGTGTTGCCCTCTACTTTCTTTATTTTCTTTGCCGGACTTATAACAGCTGTGGTATCTTATTTACAGATAGAGAAAGATCTTGGTGGATTGCTCGTGGTATTTCCGTTCCTTTATATAGGAACAGCAATATTAGGTACTTTAGTTACGGCCATATTTAAATGGATTGTTATAGGTAAATATAAACCTCAAAACAAACCTCTTTGGAGCGGTTTTGTTTGGCGTAGTGAACTTGTTACCGGATTATACGAGAATTTCTTGGTATTATTCTTTTTAAATGTTCTTACCGGAACAGCTTTCATCAAATATCCTTTGCGTCTTCTCGGTTGCAAAATAGGGAAGCGTGCATGCCTTTATACTACACAAATCACAGAGTTTGACTTGATAAATATAGGCGACTATTCAACGTTGAATGATAACTGTACAATGCAGACTCATTTATTTGAGGATAGAGTAATGAAAATGTCACATGTACATATTGAAGATAATTGCAGTGTAGGCGGTATGTCTGTGGTGCTTTATGATTCGAAGATGGAGAAAGATTCTATATTAGAACCACTTTCTGTATTGATGAAACATGAGACTTTGCCTGCCAATAATCGTTTTATTGGTGCTCCTGCTGAGAAAGTTTGAGACGATATATTATAAAAAATAGGATATACTGAAAAGTATATCCTATTTTTTTATGCATTTGATTATTTAATAAGTGTGGGATTCTTTATTCTATCATCATATAGAATACCCTGCATTGGATTCTGCGAATATCCTTTGCGGAAAATGTGTGCATTTGATGTTATACCACTTCTTGTAAGTGTTTTCGTAGTAACTGTTTTTCCATCTATCAAGTTTAGAGCAGTAGCAAATAGTGTTTCTCCTTTGTCTCCTAGCTGATATCCATCAAATTGGTCATCACTACGGCTATAATTAGGAGTGAAACCATTAAGAGCAGGGGAACTTCCATTCTCATCAGCATATCGGTAAACCATTGCATATAATTTCCAATCATTTATCGCAGTGCCATAATCAGAGCCATCATAGATGATTCCTGCATAAGATTTGCCATAGGTTTGATCACCGATTAATACAACGCTGCTCATGTAGGGTTTTAACCCGGTAATGGTTGCTTCTGAAGCGGATGCGGTTCCTGAACCGACTAATACATATAAGCGATTCAGATTTAGATTTGCGCCACTAAGTGTAACAGATTGGGCTTTATTATATGTATCAGTGTAAGAGACTGCATCTGTAAATCTAACATTCAATTTATCATCATTATTTTTGCTTTTCCAATAGGCTTCGTAAGTGTTGTTCCAAATACATTGCAATAGTACACTTTTGTTTGTTAAAGCGGTTGATGGTGCTATCAATGAAGACAAAGCTTGTGCTGTGGTTACATATCCACCGCCGTTATAGCGCAAGTCAAGCACAAGATCGGTTATTCCTTTTGCCTTGAATTTGTCGAATTCACTTTTTAGTTTGGAGATGGAGGTTAATGTATAAGATGTGTATAGTAGGTATCCTACTTGGTTCCCTCCATCAGTGGTTACTATTGTATCTTTAACCACAGGATCTTCATACATGCTTGTTGCATTAAGTGATATATCCGAGCGGCTAGCATCATTACCGATTGATTTTCCATCAGCACTTAATGCACCAAATCCCAACGTTAGTGAAGTGGCATCATATAGATCCGTATAGTTACTTGTTGTAATGTAGTTATTGTTTATTGTCAAGATGATGTCTCCGCGCTTCAAACCCGCTTTTGCGGCAGGACTATCGGCGTATACAAAGTTTACAATGCCGTAGACATCGCTGGATGAATTCGAAAAAAGATATAAGTCCAGATCATATCCAAAAGTCGTTTCCGTTTCGTCGGTTTTGGTTGTTGTAGTCTTATATAATGAAGTCCATTTGTCACTTTTGTAGCGAATGCTGCTAACCACGTAACTGGGGTTGGTAGTTGTATCAGTGCTCAGTCGACCAAGGTTGCTTGATATAGAATCTTTCCAGAAATAGATATCACTCAATATATCATAAGCAAATTTTGTTGCCTGTTGTGTCTCTGTCAAGGTTGATGTTGCAACCGTATCACTCTTGGTCGTGCTGCTGCCGGTTGTATCAATATTATCTCTTTGGCAAGAAATAAATGTGGCGCTACATAATAATATGTATAAAGCCATTTTGAAAGATCTTGTACTCATATTCATTCGCTATAATTGTTTATACAAAGAAAGGTTATAAAACAATACGTAGCAAATAAAATACTTTTTTCTTGTATATTTTTTATATAGACATCGGTAATTTGATTATTAATCAATGATTCTTTATTATTTCTTTGATACTCCTTGTTTGGCGACAGCTTCCATTAGTTTACGTATCTCTTCCGGATCTCCTAAGAAGTAGTCGTTAACCAGTTTTAGATTATCATCAAACTCAAAAACATAAGGAACGGCAGTTGGAAGATTTAAATCAGATATATCCGCATCCGATATGTTTTTAAGATGTTTGATTATTCCTCTTAAACTGTTGCCGTGTGCTACAACCAGCACGTTATCTACTGTTTTGAGATTTGGAAAGATTGTACACTCCCAGTAAGGCATGATGCGCTCTATTGTATCTTTCAGTGATTCTGTCCGTGGAATATATTCATCGGGTACTAATCCGTATCGACTGTCGTATATGGGATTACGTGGATCATCTTCTGCCAAAGGCAAAGGAGCTATATCATAACTTCTTCTCCAGATATGTACTTGCTCGTCACCGTATTTAGCAGCCGTCTCGCTTTTGTTGAGGCCTTGCAAGTTACCATAATGCTTTTCATTAAGTCTCCAACTCTTTTCTACCGGAATCCAATCTTCATCAAGTTTATCTAGTACACCGTTTAAAGTTTTTACAGCACGTTTTAAATAAGAAGTATAAGCTTTTTGAAATGTAAAACCCTTCTTACGCATCAACTCACCCGCTTTATTAGCTTCGTCAATACCCTTTGCACTTAAGTCTACATCCGTCCATCCTGTAAAACGGTTTTCTTTGTTCCATTCACTTTCTCCATGACGTAATAATACTATTCGTTTCATAATTATAAGTTTTAATGAATTATACTTAATATATTGATAATGAAAAAACACCTGTTTTGTTCGTGCAAATAAACTATTATTTTCTGATAGAATCAATACCTACTAATACTGATTTTTCATTAACGACTCGTTCTTGATTAAATCTGGCAATTGGGACAATAATATACAGCTCCTCCCATGTATGACTCTTTCACTATATGGTTGCCGCATACAGGGCAAGGGATTTTCCATGTTTTAGATGTCAAGATAGTGCGGTAGCCTCCATTATTACCATACAAATCGCTTTGTGTGTCTCTTCCACCTTTTAAAACCATTTCTTTCAGCGTCATTTTCAACGATTGAAACAGATTGGTCTTTTCAGTATCAGAGAGAGTGGATACTTTGCGTTTGGGATTAATCCTTGCATTAAACAGAATATCTTGTAGCACCCCGTTTCCTACACCCGGTATTCGCTGCTCGGTCGCCAGTAATGCTTTGGCTGTCAGATTCTTTTTTGATTCTGCAATTAAATGATAAAAGCAGTCTTCAGTATAGTTATCATCAAGGGGAGATATTCTTTCTTTATTTAACTTGTGATATTTTTCATCAATGATTTCATCTGTATAGACGCCGATAAATCCGTATAATGAAACGGTAAGAACAAGAAAAGAATCATCCTCAAATCCCAATAACAATTGATAGTTGGTCGGTATCTTATCACCACAGGCACCGTATTTCAGGATAGTTCCTTCTCCTAGGCTTAAGATTGCTCCATTTGTTAGCTGTAAATCCAGGAACATACCGTATCCAACGGCTGATTGTATGGTTTGTCCGATAAGTTGTTGTCCGTATTCTTGGGGATCTCCATGATAGAAAGTGAACCGATGCACTTTGGTTGCATTGAAAACATGCATGATTTTCTTGCCATTTAAGGTTTCATTGGCTTGTTTGGTTATAACAATTGTTTCAGGTAATTCCATCATAATTCAATATTTAGTTGGACTAATATAATGTGGCATATCGAAGTATTCTTCAAATAGTCATATACAAAAATAAGAATTTTTTTGCTATCTATTGTCCTTTTAGTTTTATAAATACGTATCGCCGTCTTATGGTTATAAGGCTCTGACAATGACCTTTTATGATAAAGAATGCTTCTATTGAAAAAATAGTTTAATCAATTATACATACTGGATAAAAATAGTAACTTTGTATACTTTGATCAAAATCTTTCATCTATGTTCAACACCAAACTTCCTTTCCCCGATAATGACGGACAAGACAATCATGAATCGATTCGTCCTATGGCTGCATCAGGTTTCTTTTATCCAGACGATAAAGACTCTCTAGTAAATATGTTATCAGGGTATTATCAGCCATTTGAAAGTTCGACAATTAGGGATGATGTGGCGGCAGTCATTGTGCCTCATGCTGGATATGTTTTTTCGGGTGTAGTTGCTGCTTCAGCCTTTGCTCAAGTACATCCCGACAAGAAGTATGATCATATCTTTCTGATTGGTCCAAGTCATCATGTTTATATGGACGGTGCTTCTGTGAACGATCAGTATGAGTATTGTGAAACCCCGTTAGGGAAGATGAAAGTGGATACTGCACTTTGTCGTCAATTGATTAAGGATCATCCTTGTTTCTCTTGCAACCCTGAGGCGCATAGTGATGAACATTGCCTGGAGGTGCAATTGCCTTTTTTGCAATATCGTCTTCAAATGATGGCTCCTGTTGTTCCTATAGTTATTGGCACTCAATCTGTTTCAGTAATTCGTCAAGTGGCAGAATCCTTGAAACCTTATTTTAATGATAATAACCTGTTTGTGATCAGTAGCGATTTCTCTCATTACCCTTCTTATCAGGATGCTCAAGAAATAGATGAGTGTACGTGTGAAGCATTGATCAGTGGTTCGCCTGAGAAGTTTCTTGAGGCTATTCATTGCAATATGGCAAAACACATACCTAATTTATCTACCAGTGCTTGCGGACAAAGTGCGATTTTGACATTGTTGTATATGATTTCAAAAAGGACGGATATACGGATCAATCATATGATGTATCGTAATTCAGGAGATTCGGATTATGGTGATTATCTGAGAGTTGTAGGTTATCATGCTTTTACTTTTACAAGAGTCCATGGCATCTATGCAGATACGACCTTTGCACTAACCTGTCATGAGAAAGAGACGTTATTGAGAATTGCACGGAAGGCAATTAAGAACAGATTGAGTCATAGTAGCTTGCCTGTATGTAACGAAACAGGACTCACATCCACTCTTAGAATGCCGTGCGGGGCCTTTGTTACGTTGAATGATGGCGGTCGGCTGAGAGGTTGCATCGGACGCTTTGGTGATAACAAACCTCTTTATCAAGTTGTTGAAGAAATGGCTCAGGCTGCCGCCTTTGATGATCCACGATTTTATCCATTGCAATCAACGGAACTCCGTAGTATACATATCGAAATTTCAGTTCTTTCGCCATTACGGAAAATAGGAAGTCCCGATGAGTTTGTTTTAGGGAAACAAGGCATTTATATTTCTAAAGATGGGCGAAGCGGCACATTCCTTCCACAAGTTGCTGAAGAAACGAATTGGAATAAAGAAGAGTTCTTGGGACATTGCGCACATGATAAGGCAGGACTTTCATGGAATGAATGGAAAGAAGCAGACTTATACACTTATGAAGCTTTTGTTTTCAAGGAAGACAACTGAATAGGACTATTTCTTGTTCTGCTGCTGAGTATTTTGCAAACTCCTATAATGCATTTCATCTGTTACTAAGCGACATTTTCATTTTTTACGGCCGTAGAAAAGCATTTCTACGGCCGTGGCACGACAGTTTTACAGTTGTAGAAAAGCATTTCTACATTCGTAAAAATAAGTTTTGAAAGAAGAGAGTTGGAGAAATGTATTAAAGGAGTTTGAAGATTAGTCTATAGTAGTAGGTATAAAACATTCATGCAATGGTAATTGCAATGGAATAGATAGAGGAAATGCTTACGACCATTGAGTTCGATAAATGGTAAGATTCGTATCGCTCAACAAAGAGTGTTGTTTTACAAATTGTTTTGCCTTTCAAACAAGGCCCTTGTCAAATAAAAACATAAGTGGTCATAGACATGCCCGTCATAAGTTTCTTCAGCTTGGTGCAAAATGCCTTCATATGTAAATCCATTCCTTTCCAGCAATAGTCTTGAACGAGTATTATGAGGATAACAGTTTGCTGTGATGATGTTTAGATTCAAGGTCATAAACCCGTATTTAAGAATTGCGGTAGTCGCTTCAGTAGCAAGTCCCATTCCCCAATAATCCTCTTTCAGCCAATATCCTAACATACGAGCATGTAGATTCTCACGTTTTGGGTCATTGATAATTCCAATGGATCCGATGACTCGGCTCGTTTCTTTTAAGACAATAGCCCACATTCCGTCTGTTCCAATGAAGATCTCTTCTAAAACCGTCTTAGATTCTTCTTTTGTTTCATGAGGTTTCCATCCTGCGTTATTACCTAAATTAGGATTCTTGCAGCATTCGAAAAAGTCATTCAAATCACTCTTTTCAAATGCTCTTAGTGACAGATTATTAGTTTCTATGGGGGCGTTCTCCTGAATCATTCTTACTTTTTATTGCAAAAATAAGCATTTTAATTAATACGCGATAAATATAATTCCTTTTTGAGTGGAATTATTTTAATTTAATAATGCTTATTCCATCATGAAGTCAACGATTCCTGTCTCCAAATCATAAAAACCGCCTACAATCTTTATCTCACCCTTTTCTTCCAATTCTTTTAGTAACGGACTATTTTGTCTAATATCTTTTATTGATTTCCTGACGTTTAATCGCGAAACTGTATTTGCAAATAGTTGATTCTTGGAAGATCTTTCTCCATCGAAATCCTTGTTTGCTTCATCGATAGCAGGTTTAATTTTTGAAAGAAGGTTTGTGATATTTCCTAATTTCACTTCATCTATTGCTGATTGTATTGCACCGCAATATGAATGTCCCATGACGATGACTAGCTTTGCTCCACAAACACCACATGCATATTCAAAGCTTGCAAGAATGTCTTTGTTTACGACGCTACCCGCCACTCTTGTCACAAATAGATCACCGACGCCGCATTGAAAAATATCTTCCACAAGGACTCTTGAGTCGATGCATGATGACACGATTGCCAGAGGATACTGTCCATTTCTTGCGGTGGTGATTCGATCTGAATTGCTGCGAGAGGTTGTTGTGCTTTGTGCAAAACGTTGATTGCCTTTTTTAAGAAAGGCGAGTGCACTTTCCGGTGTAAATTGTTGTAGTTCGTTATTTGATGATAGATTGCAAGTTATTATACTGTTTTTATCCATGTATTAAGAGTTTATGAAATCTGCATTGATAAATTGGGCGCAAGTTATGAAGAAAAATTTGAATGTGCAAAGACGTTGTGCAGAAATACCATTCATTCTATTTGGTTTTAACCGGGATATAAATGTCCGTTATTAAATCATTTTCTTCAAAATCATTCGGATTATGAATATATATTTCAAATGAATGTGTGTCTCGCAGCACATAGTTGCAATTAAGTAGCCAGTGATTATAAATATTGGCATAAATGTTTTCTAGTTGAGCGAAAGTCCCGTTGCACCTGAATATGGCGAATAATCCACCATCAATCTTTTTTACTCCATATTTGCCCACGGGCTTTATGGAATGTTCCAATGTATGTCCGATATAATATCGGCATTTGTTCGCTTCCGTTATTTTAAAGTTGTCAAAACTGAAACTTAAGAATAGACCGGTCTCATTCAGATGTTGTTCTTTAACGAACTCTTTTAATTCATCCCATGCCTTGAAATATCCCTGATCGGTTCGTTGCGTTTGATTGATAGATAAATACACAATGTTAAACTCCTCCATTTCTTTAATCATCGGATGCAGAGTTAGGGGGATATACTGATCTCTGTGGCTGACGGCTGAGTATGTTTCAGAATTCAGTCTGTATACTGATGGAGATACTCCAAAATGTTTTTTAAAAGCCTTTGAAAGGGCATACTTGTTATTATAATGGGTCTGTTCTACAAGTTCTGATATTGGGATGGAAGAGACTTTCAGTTGGTGTGCAATTTTCTCAAGTCTGATTCTTTGTATGTATTCGCCAATACTTTCGCCGACTATTGATTTGAACAGTCGATGAAAGTGGTAAGTAGAGATGCATGTCAGTTCTGCTAAGGTTTTCATGTCAACTGCTTCATATAGATGTTGGTCAATGTAATCTATCGCTTTGTTTACAGCTTCATTATGAACTCGGTTGGTCTGCTCTTTCTTCCATCGTTTCAGAGATGGAAATTCCATTTTCATTTGCCTTATAGCTTCCTCTTTGGTCAGTTTGACAGGAGAATGGCTGTTGAACTGATTGATATATTGTGCACAAGAATCTATCATCTCTTCCATTGAGCAATCCTTCGTGAAGTGCCCCTTTTGAAAGCAATATTTACAAAAGTCACCATTAAGCGTATCATCTTGGTTCGTCCCTCTTGATGAGGAATCATTTAAAGGCATACCGCAACTTTGACAAAATCTCTGTTCCATAAAGTTCCCAATTTTCTGCAAAGATAAGTATTTATGGTAAACAGTCTGTAATCCGACTTTGCTATTTTATTTGATTGTTGTTGTAATAGGGGTATAATGCCTAAAGATAGACCGCATCCTATTTCCGTTCATAAAAATGGGAAGAGCGAAACATCTCTTCCCATTATAAAATACATTTAGTTAGGTTGTTATTTGAATAGACAACCATTTTACTCTATCACTTCATTCGGTACAGTTAGGGAAACCATATTTTAATAAACAAGGATACCCATATTTTAGATTAGCTTGACTATCTGTAGTGCAAGGATATCCATATTTAAAGTTAGCTTGACCTTCTGCAGTGCAAGGGTACCCATATTTAAAGTTAGCTTGACCTTCTGGAGTGCAAGGGTATCCATATTTTAGATTAGCTTGACTTTCCAAAGAGCAAGGATATCCGTACTTCAGATTTGCTACCAGATCATCATTTTCATAATAAGCATGACCTTCCGAGTACTTTACAAACTTATCCTCAGCACCGTTATCTGCATTGCAAGGAATTACTTTAACCTTGATTGTTACAGCTTTTTTCGGCTTGAATGGATAAGCTACTTGAGATAGGCAATACATACCAAACTTTAAATCTATTTCATTCCCTTTCGCAGGTACATCAACTGCAATGAAGTAAAAGACTTGATTGACAGGGGCAATTCCCTGTGCAGTCGGTTCATTCACTTGCCCGGCTAGTATAATACCGGTGGGCAGGGACATCAAGCACCATCCATAATTGGTGGAGCCGATCATTGACTGTAACGTCACTTTAAAACTTTTGCCTTGATAGGCCACAATTGCTTTTTCTTCCATAATCATTGTCTTTTAAGGTGTAACATAAAAACTTCTATTTATTAAATCACTTTGAATGATTTTTATATCATGTATTAAATCTTCATCAGAGTAGTCACTTAGTTTATTCGCTTTGTTAAGCAATAGCAGAACCTTTTCAGTGTTTTTGTCTTGTCGGTATAGCGCAAGTGCCAATCCTTTCATTGCATACGCATCTTGTGGTTGCTTCTCAAGTATTTCTCGGTTTGTTTTTTCTGATTCGGCATAGTTACCACACATAAATTCGGCAAATCCTTTCATTCTTAATGCCTCGTTACAATTAGCATCCAATTGTATTATTCTATCGCATGTCAGAGCCAT